>Ga0131853_10000487_pt1 | contig 73167 bp, 69 predicted proteins | sample TergutLab28metaG_FD_92764 | JGI IMG/M metagenome (GOLD analysis project Ga0131853, IMG submission 92764) | Labiotermes labralis P1 segment gut microbial communities from Petit-Saut dam, French Guiana - Lab288 P1 (version 2) (version 2) | ecosystem: Host-associated > Arthropoda: Insects >... | reverse complement strand
GTATTTTACAACAAAATAAACGACTCAGGTGCTTTTCTTTCATTCCTATTTGTGCCTGAGCGTAGCGAAAGGAATGTTGATTAGTATGAAATACGTATATCCTGTACTATTATATCCAGATGATGATAAAGTCGGCGTAACCGTACCAGACTTAGCCGGATGCCATACTTTTGGAAACGATACTGCCGATGCTCTCTTAATGGCAAAGGACGCTATTGAAATGTGGTTGTGGCACGCTGAAAATACCGAACTCCCGATACCCGCCGCTTCTAAAACCCTGTCTGTCGGTGATAACGAAACATTTACATTGGTAGCCGCTGATACAGATGAATACCGAAAGGCAAATGATACAAAATCGGTTAAGAAAACCCTATCCATACCATCATGGCTAAACTATCAAGCGGAAAAGGCAAATGCACCCTTCTCCCAAATTCTCCAAGAGGGTTTAAAAGATTATTTGCAAATTGCTCAATAAATCCTTTCATCATACCACCTCAAAAGTGCATAATTTATTACCTCGAACAGATTTGCATTGTATTTACGCTACTGCTGCGATGCGACGTACTGGCATACTGAACTATCCAATATTAACAGCAAGCACTGAACAACCACCATATCTAAGGTATAGTGGCTTTGTTTTTTTCAAGGTATAATTACTTCAGGAAAATACGCCTTAGAGTAACAACAAGCAAAATTGAGGAGCAATCTCAAAAGGAGGAGCAATCATAAAAATCATAATAATATCCGGCATCCCAAAAAAAGAAGGCGGCACCCAATCCTTCGTAACCGCCGCGTTAGAAACAGTCCGCGCCGCCGGAGCCGAGGCAGAAGTCATCTCCCTCCCAGACCGCAATTTAATAACATGCAAAATGTGCGGCGACGGCTGGGGTATCTGCTTTAAACAATACCGATGCGCATTCGGCAATGAAGACGGGGATGGCTTTAATGCACTTCAGGAAACTTTATCTTCCGCCGACGCTTTTATCTGGGTAACTCCGGTATATTGGGGCCAAGCAAGCGAAGCCGTAAAAAATTTTATTGACCGTTTGCGCCGCTGCCAAGGCTCCAAATATTACAATTGGGGTGACACTTCGGGTTTATCCATATTGCAAAGCAAACCGAGCATCCTTACAGCTGTGGCCGGTGGCGGCGGTGGCGGCATAGCCAATACTTTTCAAGAAATGGAACGCGCCATCACTTTTATGGGCGGAGGCATATGGCCTCGGGCTGCCAGCGGTTTTTTTGATTACATTGCCGTCAATCCATGGAACCAAGAGTATAAGCGGGAAGCTCTGTGCGCGGCTGTTAGAGCATTGGTTAAGCGGTTGGAGAAGTAAAGCATCCTCAACAAACCATTACTGAAAAGTTAAACAGGCTCTTTCGAACACATAACTACTATCCCACATCCTACTTCTAAGGCAGCATAAAACGGAGGTATCCAATGCCAAAAATAAACTTCCAATACGGCGACAGCCACATAGAATACAACATCCCAGACCCAAGATTCCGCGGCGAACTCGTATCACAACTACATAGCTACAAACCAAGCCACTCCCCCAAAGAACTAATCCAACACGCCCTAGCCAACCCTATCGGCAGCCCAAAACTAAGCGCTATGGCAAAAGGCAAACAAAAAATAGTAATCATCTGCAGCGACCACACCCGCCCTGTGCCAAGCAAAATAATAATCCCGGCTATGCTTGCAGAAATCCGCCGAGGCAACCCCAACGCCGACATAACATTACTGATAGCCACAGGCTGTCACCGTTCCCCCACTCAGGAAGAGCTTGAACTAAAATTCGGCCCCGACATCCTAAAAAGCGAGAAAATAGTCATCCATGACTGCGATCATTCTGAGATGCTAAACATAGGAAATTTACCGTCAGGTGGAAGTATGATCGTCAACAAGCTGGCAGTAGAAGCCGACCTGCTCTGTGCAGAGGGCTTTATAGAGCCTCATTTTTTCGCAGGTTTCTCCGGTGGCAGAAAAAGTCTATTTCCGGGAGTATGCAGCCGCAAAACAGTAGCGTATAATCACAACGCTGAGTTTATCGCTCATCCACGCTCACGGACCGGCATACTCGAAGGAAACCTCATTCACAACGATATGCTTTACGCCGCGCGGGCCGCCGGGCTTACCTTCATTTGTAATGTTGTTATAAATGCCAGTAAAGAGGCAATATTCGCAGTTGCAGGCGATGTAAATGACGCGCATATCGCAGGCACTGATTTTTTAAGTTCAAAATGCCGGGTTACAGCGGAGCCCGCCGATATCGTCATCTCCACCAATGGCGGATATCCTCTTGATCAAAATATTTATCAAGCGGTAAAAGGCATGACAGCCGCCGAAGCCACCGTCAAAAATGATGGTGTTATTATCATGCTTGCCCGCAGCAATGATGGGCATGGGGGCGAGATGTTTTATAAAACATTCAAAGAGGAAAAGGACATTGACCGTATGTTGGAGAAATTCCACAGCACGGCAAAAGAAGAAACGATCATTGACCAATGGCAGTCGCAGATATTTGCAAGGGTATTGCAGCACGCAAAAGTCATTTATGTATCCGAGGCAGCGGATGAAATTGTGGAGGACCTTCATATGAAGCCTGCAAAGACCCTTGATGAGGCTATGAAAATGGCCGAAGAATATTTAGGAAACCCTAGTGCAAGTGTTACTGCTATTCCCGATGGGGTTTCGGTGATGGTCATGGGTGGTTGATGCCCCCTACCCTAAAAGCAAGGGATTTTTTAAGGTGGCAGTTATTGAAGGAAATGTCTAGCCTGTGGTATTATGTGAACTGGCAGTGCCAAGCACCGAAGATAAAGCCAAATAAAAGGGGGAATACCTTGTGATAAAAAGTATATCAACCGGTATGATTTGTCTCATAATCACAGCTATGATGTTTACCGGAGCAACCACCGTTTTTGCAGCTGAAAGCAGCTCACCTTCACCATATGAAATGTTTAAAGATGCAATTTTCAATGCATTCACCCACGAAAACGCGACCATGCAAGGTACATTTACACTAAGTGTTAACGGACAAGTGTATGAAGCTTATCAAGGCCAGCTCTTTCAAGGCAATGGGCGTCAGTTATCACAAAACAATAACAATGGCCGCCTTTCGTTCGACTTCCAAAGTGAAGCATTGCGGCTTCGCACACATTTTATAGATGCCGAAGGGACACAATGGTACTCTGCCAGTACCCGGAGATGGGATTTGAATGTTCCCATATCTTTGGGAGGTATAGATGTAGACATCCGTAGCACAAACGAATTCCGCCTTGGGGAACTTGCTTTTGATCTTGTCGTCGGTGATCTTACAAATAATTTTGTGCTAACCTATCAAGACGACGATACAAAGCGCATAAGCTGGAATATTTCCGAGTATGAAATCCCTGAAATTGTAGAAGTACTTATTGACATGATGATCGAGTGGAATAACAGACGGTCCATGTTTACCATAGCGGAGTTTTATGAAATATTAGAAGAACACCATGGTGATATTGATTTTTATGAAATGTTCGAGGAATATTATGGCGATATTGATATCTTTGATATCCCCATCGTGGATGCCACAATAAATCATGTATACGGCTATATTGATTTAGATGATGTTGGAAATCTAGCAAGTCTTTCTTTTGGTTCTACTGCTACACTTACAAGTATGTTCGGGCGTAGCCACACTATTGAAGTTGTATTAAGTGTACAATTTTCTGACTTTGGCACAACCGACCCTCAAAGCCCCATTATGGGGGCGCTTGGACTCTTTACCCCTGAGTTTATGGAGCTGAATCATGAACGCCCAGAGAATACTGTTTATTTTACACGTAATATCGTTGGCAGCATAAATCGCGATAGTATCACAACCGAAAACCCTATGTGGTCGAGATTTCATGATCATTAAATTGTTTTAAAAAGTGATTTTTAGCACAGTACACAGGAGGCCAAACCCATGTCCGTAACCTACGAAACCCTAAAAAATGATCACCAAGTCCAAGCCTACATCCTGGCAGGCAACGACGCCCTAAAAGCCCTCGGATTTACAGAACACTCCTTTCCCCACCTTTACCACACAGCCGAATCCGCCGCAACCATCCTCAAGGCCCTTGACCATTCCGCTGAAACAATCGAATTAGCCAAAATAGCCGGCTTACTCCACGACATCGGCAACTTAATCAACCGCACATCCCACGCCCCCATCGGTGCCGAAATGGCCAGAACTATCCTGGAACGCTGCGGTATGCCTTACCCAGACATAGGCACCATATGCAGCGCCATCGGTAATCATGACGAAGGTACCGGTAAGCCCGTAAATATCGTCTCTGCCGCACTCATCATAGCCGATAAAGCCGATGTACGCCGCTCCAGAGTTCAAGAAACATGTATGGAAGAAATCCTGGCCGATATCCACGATAGGGTAAACTATGCCGTCACTCGAGCCGAAATCAAAATAATCCGGTCGGAAGCAAACCCTTCCATCCGATTATGCCTCGATCTCGACATTAATTTCACTCCCGTATTAGATTATTTCGAAATATTTCTCACACGCATGGTTATGTGCCGCCGCGCCGCCGCATTTTTAGGGGCAGATTTCGAATTGTTTATTAATGACTCGAAAATAGTATAAAACGATAAAAATGATTGTAGACGCTATGGAAAGTATGATAAAATCAACCTTACCAAAAGCACCACAGAACATAGCACAAGAAATATATTAAAAGGAGCGAACCCCACATGATATACCGCGATTTTGGTAAAACAGGCAAGAAAGTCTCGGCTTTAGGCTTTGGATGTATGAGGCTACCCGAAATAAAAATAGCCGAAACCACCGAAGAAGAAAAGCGCGCCAGAGAAAAACTCTCCTGGTACGAGGCTCAAAAGGACGACTCCTGGATCGTTGATGAAGAAAAAGCGATCCCAATGCTTAAAGCCGGATATGACGCAGGTATCAACTATTTTGATACCGCCCAATTTTACTGCCATTTCAAAAGCCAGGCCACTCTTGGTAAAGCCGTCAAGCTGATGGATCGCGAAAAAATAATGGTAGCAACTAAAATCCCCATGGACGAAGTCCACGGAACAGCTGATTTCAGAAGAATGCTTGAAATGCAATTAAAATTGCTGGATATGGATTACATAGATTTTTACCATCTCCATGGCATTAATAAAAATGTATTTGATGATAAAATCATGAAATTCGGGTTAAAAAACGAGGCCCAAAAAGCGATAGACGAAAGGCTTATCAAACATATATCCTTCTCTTTCCACGGCGACGTAAAAGATGTCCCTTATGTTGTAGAAACTTTCGAAATATTTTCTTCGGCGCTACTACAATACAATCTGCTTGACCGCTCCAATGAGAAAAACATAGACTATCTGGCAAGTAAAGGACTCGGCGTTGTAATCATGGGACCGGTTGGCGGCGGACGACTTTCTATGCCATCGGAATTGTCTGAAAGATTGTTGGGCAAAAATATTTCTACCCCTGAGCTTGCCATGCGTTTTGTACTGGGCAATAAGAACGTTTCCTGCGCCACTTCCGGTATGGGTACTATGGAAATGCTTGAAAGCAATCTCAAAGTAGCTGATATGGAAGTGCCTATGACGGAAGATGATTTCCACAAAGCCACGTTGATGATGGACGAGTTGAAGAAGTTTTCTGATTTGTATTGTACAGGCTGTAATTATTGTATGCCTTGCCCGAAAGAAATTGATATACCAGGTTTGTTTAACGCGTATACATATCACAATGTGTACGGTTTGACAGAGCAAGCCAAAAAGATGTGGGCGGACAATCGTGGTAAGCCGGTGTCCGATTGTATCGACTGTGGTGTGTGTAACGAGAAATGTCCGCAGCATATTAAGGTTGCTGAAAAGCTGAAGGAAGTTGATAAGATTATGTCTGCGCTGTAGTTAGAGAGAGCTATTAATTTTGGAATAATTTTTTTAAAATACAAATAAATCAAGATAAATGTCAAAAACAAACATTTATCTTGATTTATTCATTTGCATAAAACTCAATTTATCATTACATATGCGTCGTCTTGCGCCGCACAACAATCACACTCAACACATAAAACAAAACACTGCCTCCCGCCAGCATCGCTGCCGAAAACCAAAAATCACTTATAAATCCGCCATAATCAAATGCCACACCAAAGACAGTACGGAAGGTCTCCAAAGCATCCGGCGGCGCGTCTGCAAACAGGATGGACAGCTGCTCGTCGGCCAAAGACTGTCTAAACATAGCCGCCGCATGGGTTAAAGGAAATAATCTCATAAACCATTGAATAGGCTCGGGCAGGGCGGCAATTGGGACATAAACCCCCATTAAAAATCCGATAAACACAGATAATCCGCCGGAAAACGCATGAAACGTATTGGGTGTTTTCACACATACTATAACAAGATATATCAGAGTAGTTGAGCACACAACACACAACACTGCCGTTAACAGTAAGCGCCCTATGCTCACCATACTGGGGAAACTGCCACCAAAAAGCATCATCACCGTCAAACATACGACGATCGACGCCAGCGTTATAAAAATCCCTATTGCCATGGTGCCAAGGAGATAACCCCGGCTAATCTTTGTTCGGGACACGGGACTGATATGAAAATCTTTGGCGGCACATTCCCAGTCCTCCACAATAATTTGAAGGGCGCCCAGGCAGGTACCTACGCTAATCATGGCAATCAATCCGCCAAATACCATACCAATGACTATTGATTCAATACCTTCTACTGCAAAGCCCAGAAGAAATTCCATATTATTGGCTGTTTGGTCTCCAAGAAAGGCAACAAACAGCACAACTACAATCACTATGTTAAATAAGTTACCCACAACATATGTCTTGTTACTAAAATACATCAACATAATCCGTTTAGCCAGCATTTTCAAAGCCCTCCGTCAAGTTAATAAATACATCGTCCATGGTACCGTTTACAAGTTCCACATTGCTTAATTGTCCTTTATGCTTTTCAATGATCGGAAAAGCATCCAGAGTACTGTCCAGCCTATGCTCTTTGTACTCGCCGTTTATAAAAGTCAGTTTAAGCAGGTTTGAAGCGTAAAGGGTTTTGAGCTCAAGCGGAGTGCCTTGGGCTTTTATCTCGCCCTTGTGGATGACCACTATGTCATCGCTTCCGGCGGCTTCTTCCATATAATGTGTGGTTAGAAATACAGTCATGCCGTTTTCCTTCTGCAAACCCTGGATCAGCGTCCATATATCCTGGCGGGTTTTGGGGTCGAGGCCTGTGGTAGGCTCGTCCAAAAACAGCAGTTTGGGCGTGTGGATTAGGGCCCGGGCTATATCCACCCTGCGGCGTTGCCCGCCGGACAGTTTGCCGTAGGGCCGGGAAACAAATTCTTCCATGCCGGTATGACACACCACTTGATCCACCGCGGATTTTAGTTTTTTGCCCTTTAGGCCGTACAAGCTTCCCCGTATTTCTAAGTTATTGCGAACACTCAGGGTGGTGTCCAGCAGACCTTCCTGGGATACTACGCCGATTAAAGAACGTACGCCTTCTGCCTGTGTGTCTATGTTTAGGCCGCCAATTTCCACTTTCCCGCTGTTTTTGGAAAGCAGTGTAGTCAGTATACCGATCGTGGTAGACTTACCCGCACCGTTTACTCCTAGAAATGAGAACAGGCTGCCCTCTTTTACACTGAAGCTGATACCCCTTACGGCATGTACATCGCCGTAATTTTTTTGCAGATTTTCTACATTGATTATCATGTTTTGTTGCCCTCCCGCTTTTCTTTTTCCATTGAATTTGCTTGCGAATAACTTGCTTCCTACGCCCGCAGCTTCTATTCAAGGGTGTGATTATTCTCTTTATTCATTATTCAACATGTTGATTATATTCAAAATTCAATATGTTGTCAATAGATTTTTGAAAAGAATTATTTTGTGCTGCTCAACATGATAATGTGTCACCCCGTTGTCACATTATCATGCTATAATGAATCTAATGAGATGGTGATAAAAGTGCAAACAAACAGACTATTTGAAATAATTTATATCCTGTTAGACAAAAAAAATATTTCCTCCGGGGAACTCGCCAAGCAACTGGGCGTGTCCAGGCGGACTATTTGCCGTGACATCGACACATTAAGCGTAGCTGGGATTCCCATTTATACCGAAAGAGGCCGGGGCGGCGGTGTCAGGCTTTTGCCTGATTATGTGTTTGATAAATCCATATTAAGTGAGCAAGAGCAAAATGAGATTTTATCAGCCCTCCACGGTTTGTCAACTATTAAGACTGACGATACGACCCGAATACTGCAAAAACTCTCTACCGTATTCAATAAAACCCCTACCAACTGGCTGGAAGTAGATTATTCCGGCTGGAGTCACGAAAATGATTTTTTCAATGAGTTCAAACGCGCCATATTGGAGCGGCGTGTTGCTGAGTTTGATTACTACAATAGCTATGGCGATAAAACCTTTCGGCGTATTGAGCCGATACAGCTTTGGTTTAAATCTAAGGCCTGGTACTTAAAAGGATTTTGCTTAACTAAACAGGGTGTAAGGCTGTACAAATTGTCACGCATTAAAAATCTCGTGGTATTGGACGAACACTTTGCCCAGCGGGAATCCTGCGATATATCCGGCAGCCATTCATATCATTTTGATCCTGATAAAACCAGTACCGTTCGATTACGCATAGAACCTCAGATGTCACACCGGGTATTTGATGACTTTTATGAGAGTATGGTAGAAAAACAGCCGGATGGCAGTTTTATTGTTACTGTCGCCTGGCCTGTGGATGAGTGGCTGTATGGTTTTATCTTGTCCTTTGGGAGATACATTGAAGTGCTGGAGCCACAGCATTTGCAGGATGTTATAAAGGATGAGGCTCTGGAGATTTCGAAGAAATATTTGTAATGAAACATTGATTTTAATCACATTATCCAGTTTGTTTTTCCAAATCAATCTAAAAAAATACTCCAGCGCTTCAAATTAACGGTTATTTTGTGATATAATCTGCTCATTCGGAATTTAACTTCATGCTTTGATCATGAAGATTATTAAACTGAGGAGTGAAACAGTATGTTTTACAAAGTTTTTGCTGTAGTATTAGCCCTTGGGGTGAGCCTGGGCACCCTGGCTGCATGGCAACCCCTTCAAGTAGAAGCGGCTGAAGGTAGCGGAACCATCGTAGATTCTCCTAACCTTAATCTATTGCAGGCCACGTCGCCCAACCCCGGGGATACCATTGTTACCCTACATACCACATTGGGGGATATTACCCTCCGTCTTTTTCCGGAAGAAGCCCCAATGGCTTATGCCAACTTCGTCATCCATGCCCGGGAAGGCTACTACGACGGCTTAACCTTCCACCGCGTCATTGAAGATTTTATGATCCAAGGCGGTGACCCGGAAGGTACAGGCGAAGGCGGCCAAAGCGTATGGGATCAAGGCTTTGGCACAGAATTTTCCCGCAATTTGCACCATTTTACGGGTGCTTTAGCCATGGCACGGACCAGCTTCCCCGATTCCATCGGCAGTCAATTTTATATTGTGCAAGGTTCCACAATCGATGAATTTATGCTGGCCGAATTTGAGCTCCTTCTCAATTATCAGGACGAGATTTTAGGTATCGATTGGGATGGAAACAATGTCTATGTCCGGGACATTTTTTCGACGGATACAATACACGCATACATGAGATATGGCGGTACTCCTCATTTGGACTTGGCTGTCAGCGAAACCGGCTCTACAGTCTTTGGCCAAGTCATTGCCGGCATGGATGTAGTCAATGCCATTGCCGCCTTGGAAGTGGATGATCGCGACAAGCCTGTTACAGATGTGATCATCCAGCGGGTAACAGTAGAAATTTATGGTGCCCCTTTACACTACGATCTACCGGCACCGATAGCCGGAGATGTGGTATGGGCCAGCTTTGGACAAGCTTGGACATTGGATCCCCATATGTTTACCGACGCAAACGCCCGTGACATTATGGCTCAAGTATATGAAGGATTGATGTGGCATACTCCAGACAATACACTGGAGCCACTGCTTGCCGAGTCCTTTACCGTTTCCGAAGATCAACTGACTTATACCTTTCACTTACGACAAGGAGTCACTTTTCACGATGGTATGCCTTTTTCGGCCACCGCAGTAAAAACATCTTTTGAACGGATGTGGGGCTCCGATGCAAGAATGTCTATGGACGTTCTCTATGAGATTCTTGATGAGATTATAATTGTGGACAATTATACAATTCAATTTGTACTTTCGTCCCCTCATGCCGCATTTCTTACTCATTTGACTCATCCGGCATGTTTTATCATCTCTCCCACCGCCATATTGGAAGACGCCCAGGGCGGCCGTATATTAGAAGAACACCCTGTAGGTACCGGGCCTTTTATGTTCGATTATCTTGTTTGGGGCGACTATACCCGGCTTACTCCTAATCCAAACCATTGGCGGTCTACCCCGGCCCATGACGTCATTTTTCAAGTGATCCCCAGCCATTTGACTCCGTTAACAATGATTGATCAGGGCGCAGCCGATGTCATTAGAGGATTTGCTGCCGATGCTCATCAGCTTGACGGTATGCCCCATGTGGAATGGTGGAGCGTACCCAGTGCCGTCATTAACTACATCGGATTCAATACGGCGCAAGACGGGCCTTTAAGCGATGCGCGGGTACGCCGCGCCATGTCTATGGCCATTAACAGAGCAGAGATTCTTGAAATAGTACAGGACAATCAAGGGATATTACCTACAAACCTGCTTAGAGACGGTGTAGTAGCGCATGCCCCTACGGATATGCCGGAGCTGCCTTTTGACCCGGATGCTGCCAGGGAATTGTTAGCCGAAGCCGGGTTTCCTGACGGTTTTCATACCACGATATGGACAAACGAAGGTAATATGGTGCGTTTCCACACTGCGGAGCTGGTGCAAATGCAGTTAGCGGCGATAGACATTTACGTTGACATAGTAGTGGTTGACTGGGGTACGTATCTAGACCTCACCTCTGCAGGTGAACATGATATGTTTCTATTGGGTTGGGGCCCTTTAACAGGCGATGCTGATAGTATAATATCTCCCCTCCTCCATTCTGATGAAATTTGGTTTAATAACAGAACCCATTATGCTAATTCGGTGGTTGATGAGCTATTAGAAAGAGCCCGGACCGCTCTTGATCCTGAGTACAGAGACGCTCTTTATAGGGAAATATCAGAAATTGTGTCCTATGACACACCTATGGTTTTATTGTTCCACCCCGATATACCGGTTGCCACCAGAGGTATCGACGGTATGCAATTTAACTGGCAAGCAACGCCTTACTTCTTTGATGTGACGATTAGGCCCAGGATGGGAATTGCTACAGCGGCTCAGCGTCAGGTTGCATGGCAGGCCATGGACGGGACATCTGTATCTGTACCATCGTCGAACTTTTTAAGCGTAATGTCTTTGGTATACCCCTCAGATCGGATTATCGCAACTGCATTTGAGGAACTAAATATTACTTTAGACATTTTTACTATACCAATTCAAAACGCAACTGAAATCATAACTATAATGGCTGCCGCCGGAGATATGGCGGACTTATCATTTTCTTTTGATGGGGATTTAGTTCAAAACCTTGCTGAATGGGGCGTCTTACGGGATATGAGACCATATCTTGAAGGCCTTGCTCACGAACTGCCGTATTTAATGGATTTCATAGGTGATGCCATTTGGGAAAATGTACATCCGGAAACCGGAGGTATTTATTCCATTATCATCAATGATCCCGCGTATACATCAACAGAGCTTCATTTTTTCGTATCCGAATGGAGTCGCGATTTACAGCATGTTATGGTGAACGCATTGCGTTATCTTGATTTATTATCCAGACCGGAAAATCGTCAGTATTTTGCAATGGGTGCAGAATAATCTAACATCCCTACCCTCCTTCATGCGCAATGCAAATTATTCACTACAATTACAACAATTAAAATAGGCAATCCACTGGTTAGCTACTAATCAGTTGGTTGCCTATTATTTTTTGTTCATTTTATTATCTTCATCTTCACTTCATCGTATTTGCTTCATTTCCATTTAAAACCTCAACAGCCCCGCTACATCCACCGGCAAGCCGCTTGCAATCGACTTATTGGCCGCTATCCCCGTTAATATGGACATGGCTCCATCCACATGACTGGCCGCCCGGTTAAACGGGTCAGGCTCCGGCACACCAAAAATATCATTAAGCAACACCGGATCGCCGCCCCCATGGCCGCCTTCTTTTTTTATCACATCCACTTTATAAGGCGCGCTAAACATCGGGTAAACCCATAAGTCCTCCTTATTTGTCGCACCGTAATGAGTCATATCATCCTCGCCGCTGACATAGGACTTTTCAACCACCTTCAGCTCTATACGTCCTTTTGATCCGTTAATCACCGCGTTAAAGCCTTCCCAGGGCAAATACGTATTTAAAGAATATGTCAAAATCGCCCCTTTATTAAACTTAACCATAACCCCCATAACATCTTCAATGGCCACATCATCCGAAAAAACAGACCGGTCCCGAATATAACCGGAGTCTTTTTCCGCATCTAAATACATGGCTTTCATATCCTCGCTTGCGGTCAAATCAATCGCAAACGGATCATTTTTAGCCACAGGATTTCCGTAAGCACGGGAATAAAATTCTGTTATACCACGCATTTCTGCATTTTTCATGCCGTAAAACCGCAAATCTCCCATGGCATACACTCGTCTGGGGGCATCCGCTATCCAAAAATTAATCAAATCAAAATGATGGGTAGATTTATGAACCAATAGCCCGCCGCTGTTCAATTTATTTCTATGCCAACGCCTGTAATAATCCGCTCCGTGATTAATGTCCAAAAGCCATTCGAAATGGATAGAAAACACATCGCCGATGGCATCATTCATAATCAGCTCTCTTACTTTTGTGCTGTGCGGGGCATAGCGATAGTTAAATGTCACCCTCAGGCTCTTGCCGTATTTCTTTTGGGCATCAATGATATTTTGGGCTTTATCTTCGTCGATAGTCATAGGTTTTTCGGTAATGACATCACAGCCCATCTCCATGGCTTTAATAATGTAATAGTCATGGGTACGATCTACAGAGGTAACAATTACATAACCGGGCTTTGTTTCTTTGATCATATCTTCAAATTGGGTATGCCTGTAGGTGGGTACGGCTTTTGCACCCAATCGCTCAAGAGAACTGTTTGCGTAATCCATCCTCGTGGGGGAAATATCGCAAAAAGCCACTATTTCGCTGGTGTCTTTGTATGTAGATGCAACCGCCTCATAAAAAAAGCGTGCTCGGCTTCCGCATCCTACCAACGCATATTTTTTCTTTGCCATTGAAAAACCTCCTTTTTGAGCATAATACGATAACTTCACGACAAAAGTCAACCTGTATTGACTTACACTTAGCCAACCGTCATAATAATACCATTAAATATTAGGAAGGGGATCCCCTAACATGTCCAAAGGAAAAAAACTGCGCGTCGGCATTATCGGTACCGGCGGCATCGCAAGAGCCCATCTACAGTCATATATGAAAATGGGTGACGAAGTCGAGCTGGTCGGCGGCTCAGATATTGTCCCTGGAAAAGCTCGCAAATTTTTTGACGACGCGGGACTTACAGATGTAAAAGCCTTTGATAACAACGATGATCTGCTGGCTTTGGGATTAGACGGTGTAAGCGTTTGTACTTACAACACCACCCATGCGGAATGTACCATCGCCGCCCTCAAGGCCGGAGTCCATGTCCTATGTGAAAAGCCCATGTCCGTCACTTTAGAAGATGCAGTCACCATGTACAGAACCGCCAAGGAATGCAAAAAAATCCTCACCATCGGCTTCCAGCCCCGATACGACCCCAATATGGATCTGGTACGGGAAATCGTGGGAAGCGGCGTGCTGGGCGATATCTATTATATTCAAACCGGCGGCGGCCGTAGGCGCGGTATGCCGGGCGGGACCTTCATACGCCGGGAATTGTCCGGTGTAGGTGCCTTAGCCGATATCGGATGTTACTCTTTGGATATGGTCCTTTCGGCTATCGGTTATCCCAAGCCTTTGACAGTATCCGCATACGCTTCCGACCGTTTCGGTAAAAACCCAAAATATCATCCGGAAGCAGAACATTTTAATGTAGATGATTTCTCTGTGGCACTCATTCGCCTTGAGGGAGACATTGCATTAGATTTCCGTATGTCCTGGGCTATGCACATGGATTCCATGGGCGATACCATGTTTTTGGGAACAGACGCAGGCCTTAAAATCAAACCTGCCGGAACAGACACCGGCTGGGGCGGCGCATGGGACGGCACTATCGGACCTATCTATATGTACAGCGATGTGTCCGGCCAGTTAAGCGAAACATCCATACCTTTACGCCAGCCTTCCAATGACCGTTTTTACAATAAAGTAAAGGCTTTCTGTGATGCCGCTCGAGATAATGGCCCCGCGCCTATCCCAACCGTAGAATCTGTATACAATCAAGCGATTGTAGATGGTATTTATCGTTCTTCACAAACCGGTAAGGAAGTGGAGATTGTATTGCCGACTTTATAATCAAATGATTTTTTAAATCAAAAATGTCTGCCCCCTTTGGAGATAGTTATCATCGATAACGCTTCCAAAGGGGGCAGTTTTTAGGAGATATTTATGCAAGCGCAACTACTGCAATGGTATGCCCAAAACAAACGAGACCTGCCTTGGCGGATAACAAAAGATCCCTATCATATATTGGTTTCGGAAATTATGGCACAGCAAACCCAAATCAATACACTACTGCCATACTACACCCGATTTATAGAGGCCTTCCCAACCATCGACGCACTGGCTCTCGCTCCCATAGACCATATATTAAAGATTTGTGCGGGCATAGGATACTATAACCGTTTTCACAATCTGAAAAAAACTGCCGAAATCATTGTAGAGGATTTTGACGGACAAATCCCACAAGACCCGCAAGTACTGCAAAAGCTGCCCGGCATTGGCGCGTATGTTGCCGGTGCTATTTCCAGTACTGCTTATAATAAAAAAGTACCGGCCATTGACGGCAATGTTTTTCGGGTAATGGCTCGTTTAGAGCGAAACGAAGGGGACATTTCAAAGGCCGCTACCAAAAAAGCGTTGACCACACATTTGGAAAAAATAATGCCGGATTGTGCCGGCACTTTTAATCAAGCATTAATGGAGCTTGGGGCACTCATATGCAAACCAAAGGATCCCCTCTGCGACCAATGTCCTGTATTTGAATTTTGCAAAGGGCAGGATATTCGTCATCTTCTGCCGGTGAAGCCGTCTAAAAAACCGGTGAAGGAGGTAGATAAAACGATTTTACTGTTATATCACCCCCTCCATGGTATTTTAATGCGTAAGCGCGATGAAAAGCTGCTCCATGGCTTATGGGAATTTTATCATCTAGACAAAGCACTTAAAGAAAAGGATGTTGCGGCGCATATTCAAACATTAGGCTATACTTGTACTCAATTAACACCACTGGGCGAGGCTACACATGTTTTTTCGCATCTTAAATGGAATATGGTCGGCTATATATGCCATATTGAGGAATCCTTTACCATAGCGGACTATATTTTTGTCCCCACAAAGGAAATCAATAATTTAGCAATGCCCAGTGCCATCACCAAGAATTTTCTTTACAATTTCGACATTCTCTTTTAGCTCATTTTTTTGTTTTTGGAACACGGAAAGGTACACCATATTAAACGCAGGACAAGCATCCATGAAGAGAATGTCAAAAATAAAAGGTAGGTAGCGCTATGAATACATACAATATAAAAGGATTACACATGGACAGCGTAGACCTTAAATGCATGTTAATAGGCCGAGGAGTCAAGGTAGATAAAACAGTATACAAATACGCCAAAAATACTATGCGATTAAATATTAATCCTCTGTGTTGCAATTGTATGCTACTAAGCGATGGCACTATTGTGCAGCTGACAGATACTCAATTTCATCTGCAATATCTATCCGGTATTTTAAGCTGGGATAATATAAAGCTGCTTAGGCATGTAAAGGATTTAGCAACGCCATTTACGCTGCGCATGGAAAACGGCCAGGTTATCTTATATTGTGAAAATGCCGAAGTTGATATAATAAGTTTTCCCCCACTCAGCCATTTTTACAAGCAAAAAACCGCATCGGGCCGTCCTTTTATGGGCAATGCAGTAATGCAGGGTTTGGATTGGGTGGCTTTCCAATGTCTATGGCCTTGCGAATTTGCCGCAGACAGACAAGCCTGCCAGTTTTGCTTTTCCGGTGGGGATTTTGAGAACGCTGCTAAAAAGGGAAAGGCTCTGCCAAAACCGATCACTTCGGAGGATGTTAAGGAGATCATTGCCTACAGCTTAGATAAGGAAAAAATCAGCAATATACAAATTACCGGAGGCTCTACATATGATGGAAAAAGCGAAACGAAGTATATTACGGCGCATCTGGCTGCTATTAAAGACCTGCCGGTACCCGGGGAAACACTGCTATACATAACGCCTCCATCGGATACAACACTGGCTGACCAATACTTTGAACTGGGCGCAAGCCGAATAGCCTGTAGCCTTGAGATATGGAATATGACCCTTGCCAGAGAAATTACTCCTGGCAAAGTAAATTTTATTGGACGGGAAAGATATCTCCAAACATTAGAATATATAGCCAAAAAATATGGCAACGGTAAGGCCTTTTCCAATTTTATTATTGGACTTGAAAGTTTTGACGATTTGGCTAAAGGCAGTACATATTTGGCAGAGCGCGGCATACTACCCACTGCGTCGGTATGGATGCCCATGGGCCGCCCGGTAATGGGTAGTATGAAAGCACCGGCTCTTGACTATTACAAACAGGTAAAAGAACATTTTGCGGAATTATATACGAAGTTTAAACTCGAACCGCCAAAAAGCCACGGGCTTAATGTTTGTGTAGAATGGGATATATGGAATTATACCCAATGACAATAGGCTATCATGATCATTTAATCTAACGAAACGGCGTCTCTTCCGTATTCATATACAACGACAACACCTCGCCGGTTACCGCATCAATGACAAAATGAAATAATTCATCTCCAGGCGAATGGGCCGTTGATTCTTCACAATAGATATTTCCAACCCACGAATCATCATACATCCGCTCCACAAAAAACATATTACCCGCCATACCATCAATACAAATATCAAATTCCTGATATATGGCATCCGCCATGAGTCGCGCGGCTGCATCAAAAGACAGATAAAAATCCGATAATACCGGATAGCCCTCATCATAATATATATGAGCCAACGCAAAGCGTATATTGCGCTCAGTATACTCTATCACATAAACAGGGAAATCCTCCCTTATTTCCAGGGGAACCGCCTCTCTAAGGTTTGCATCTCCGGCCCTTACCGCCCATTCGTCTCGCATTGCTTGGCTTTCTGCTTCGCCAATAAAATAAACGAGGGGATCAATGGCAATATTATCAATTCGGATTTCAAAATGCAGATGCGGGCCGATGGCTTCTCCGGTCGAACCTACATCGGCTATATGATCGCCTTGGCGTACAAACTGACCTTCTTCCACGTGAATAGCGGAAGCATGGGCATACAAAGTGCTGTAAGCACCGCCGTGGTCAATGAGAATCGCATACCCAAGATGATCATGGCCCCACACTTGGGAAAGTACATATCCATCTCCAGCCGCAAAAATAGGCGCACCTTCCGGGGCAGGGATGTCTATCCCTGTATGAAATTCTTCCCGGCCGGATAGGGGGTTAATCATCAAACCAAAGGGAACCGCAATACGCATATACTCACCTGCGGGCCATTGAAATTGACTTTGGTTTCGGCCTTGGTTTTGGCCTTCATTTTGGCTGCTCATGCTATCTTGTAGGTCCGTAAGGAGTGGTGATACAGAAGCACTATCAGATGCTTCTTCCCCATTTATCGGCGGCAAGCTAGGGTATTCCCTCGCCTGCGTATCCGTTAATACATCATCGGATTGATGTTCGGATAAATATTCGTTTGCAAATTCGTTATCGTCAGGCCGCGAGGTTGCAAATACGGTTGCCGTGGCACCTACAACCAAAAATGCCGCCATAGTGCCTATTATCGTTCTTTTTTTCATCGTCATGATTATGGTTATCCTTTCTTCAATAGCGTATTTACTAAAATTGTTGTACAAGACAGGAAGATGACTTTTACGCTCTATCATGCTTATCAACGTTAGTGCATAGTCTTGTTTTGACGTTTCTCCAAGCATATTGACAACAGCTTCATCACAGGAAATTTCCACATCTCTGTTAAAAAGAATGTACATACCCCATACAATGGGATTAAACCAGTGAATACATAGCGCTACCGTCATCAAGAGTTTTTTGAGAGCATCAAAACGTTTGATATGAACAAATTCATGGGCAAGCACAAAATTGAGTTCACCTTCATTGCTCCAGTCGGTATTTTTTGGCAAGAGTATAACAGGGCGCAGTATACCGTAAGTAAGGGGTGCAGCGATTTTGTCTGAAACACGAATAGTGATTGGTCTTACAAATAAATTTTGAGGCTGATGCTCCGTTAACCAATTGTCTATAAATTTATTTGAGATCGGCAGAGCGGTGCTAAAGTCTTTACGGTTTTTGTTGTATAGCAGGATAAAGAGTGCCACCGATAGAGCCAAACCTGTTAGATACACCAAATATACCAGTGTTAGTGGTGATATGGCAGATAATCTTGAACCGTCAGCTTCGTATGGGACTGCCAATTCCTCACCTGCTATGGTGATGTCGGTTATAGAAAAGTCCCCTTGAATTTGCCCCAAAAAACCAGGCATCTCAAGATTTACTGCATCTGCACCCGATATTGCAAATAGCCCCTGTACAGATGGCTGAATATGGCTTGCTGCACCAAACAGATTAAAAATACTCGCTTGAGACGATATCGAAAATGGTATGGTCAACTGAAACAATGCAATACACCAAAGCACCATAAACGCGCGTTTTGGCAATTTATGCATCCCCAACATCCGAATGAGGGCTATAACCATAATGAGCAATGCTCCCGATAGCGTCATCTCTAACATAAGGCTTAAGGATAAGAAAGATAAGGTACTCACTTCGATTCACCTACCATATGCTTTAACTTTTCAATCAGCTCATCCGGCAGCTTTTTGTGTCCAACCAAGGATGCAAACAATAACTCTGTAGAGCCGTCAAATAATTTATTTACCAGCTCATCTATTTCCGAGCCTTGTATATCTGCCTTGCTGGCAAGGGCGTGACAGGTAAAATTAGGTTCTTTTCTTTCTATCGCACCTTTTTCCACACATTTTTTAATGACTGTGTAGGTCGTATTTTTATTCCACCCTATGGACTTTCCAAGGATTTCTGCAATGGATTTAGCGGTTAAATCTCCTTCGTTCCAAAGTACCTCCATAACTTTTAATTCTGAATCAAATAGTTTTATGGCCATCTATGATTCTCCTTTCCGGACTATTGCAATAGTTTGTCGACGCATTCATACTATCACGCTAGTCTGATAATGTCAACATATAATTTCACTCATTTCATCTCTCTCCAAATCTCTCTTTCAAGTACCACCCCAAGCCCTTTCATACCTCCCACTCTTTTTGCATATATATTACCGTCATGCCGTAATACTAATCGGACAGGCTTGTCAGGGGGTGAAACATATGCACAGGAACAAACAAACAGGAAAGATCGCCAGAGGCGTTATCCTATTGCTTTTAATCATCGGCATCTTTATAGGACGCCAGTCCGTCATAGGCATGGATATCAACGCCGCTCTCTACACCTATGCAGAATCGGTCTTGCCAAACGCCTCCCAATCCCCCGCTCCCACCCACGCCCCTTCCTTAGAAAGCCACATGGCACCCGTAGATCAACTCTTTGGCATTAACGACATCATCTTTCAGCTGGAACAGGAGCTTGCCCGAGAAGCCTCCGGTATCATCCCCATAACTGAAGAAGATATCTATCGTCTGCGCGATTTTGACTATTTACGCACCCAATTTTATGTATCCGACAGAAACACCCGTTTGCTTCCCCAAGATGTGGACGTAGATGCCTTTATCAGAGCCGACTTGACCATCGACACCATCACCCACGGCCCTAAAGTGTTGATATTTCACACCCACTCCACCGAGATGTTTGCCGACAGCGATCCAAGCAATCCCATGGATGGAGTCCTGGGTGTAGGTGCCAGACTTGCGCAAATTTTAGAGCAGCAATACGGCATACAAACGATACATGACACCACCCGTTATGATATAGTAGACGGAAGATCTCAGATCATGGGTGCCTATGAACGGATGGAGCCATATATCCGCCAAATCTTACGGGACAATCCCAGTATCGAAGTGGTTATCGATCTTCACAGAGACGGCCTGCCGGAAGGGGTACCACCTCTGGTGACTTATATAGACGGCCACCGAGTTGCCCGCATCATGTTTGTAAACGGACTTTCGCGAAGATATAACAATAGCGGCGTTTTAGAGACTGTACCCTGGCTTCCCAACCCCTATCTTAGGGAAAATCTAGCCTTTAGTTTTCAACTGCAATTAGCCGCAAACCGCATGCATCCCGGTTTTACCAGGCGGGTGTATTTAAAGGCATTCCGCTACAGTTTGCATTTAAGGCCCCGTACTATTTTGGTAGAGGTGGGGGCACAAAACAATACGATGAGAGAAGCGCATAATGCCATGCCACACTTAGCGGCCGTTATCGCAGATGTCATATTACCGTAGGGGAATAAATGTGATGGAAATCACTCCACACTGACCCATGGAGGCAAAGATGAATTTTACGACAGAACAGCAACAAGCCATAGACACCAGAGAAGGCCAAATTTTAGTGGCCGCTGCCGCCGGATCTGGAAAAACCGCCGTTTTAGTCCATCGGATTTTAACATTAATCACAGAAAAAACCGATGCATCCGACAAAATGGATATTGACCGAATGCTGGTCGTCACTTTTACAGAGGCCGCCGCCGCGGAAATGAAGGAACGTATAGGCGACGCATTGGCTCAGCGGCTGGAAGACAATCCAAATGACGAAAATTTATTGCGGCAATCCGCACGATTACCCGCCGCTTCCATTTCCACAATCCATGCCTTTTGCTTAAAACTGGTAAAAGATCATTTTCATCGTATAGATCTGGATCCCGCCTTTCGTATAGGTGATCAAACAGAGCTAAATCTGTTGCAAAGTCAGGTCATGGAAGCATTGTTTGAAGATGCTTATGCCGAAGATAAGGAAGCCCATCCGGATGTGCCCTCTTCCGCAGACAATGAAACCAATCCAAATGACTCCACGTCCTTTAGCGCTTTGGTAGAAACTTTTGGCGGAGGCAAAACCAGAGACATTCGACTGGATAGGCTAATCCGCCGTCTATTTGATTTTATAGAAAGCCAGCCTTTTCCTGAAGAAGCCATAGAAAAATATATCGCTTTATTTGATAACTCCACTTTAGACAACTCCGTTTGGGTTCAAATTGTTAAAGAAGAAATGGCCTTGGCCTTAGATGCGGCACTGGATATAACCACCCGTGCCTATAATCTCTGTCAGCTGCCGGAAGGGCCGGAAAAATATATTCCCGCCTTACAAGAAGATGAAGCCTTAATACATCATTTGCAAAAAATACTGCAAAGCGATATCAAGTTGGACGAGCTATACGATGCTTTTTCAACCATCAAACATACCGCTATCTACACCTATCGAGGCAAAGAAAAAGACACCATCGATGAAGCACTGCGCCTGCAAGTCAAGGATATGCGGGATAAAGACATTAAAAAGCGCATAGAAAAAGTCAAGACTCGCTTTTTATTTGCAAGTCCCGACAAAATGCGTGAGGATATTTTCCGCCTGCAACCGGTGATAAAGGCTCTCTTTGATTTAACCCTGGATTACCGCGCCCGATACAACGGAGAAAAACGAGCCCGTAATCTGGTAGACTTCAGCGACTTAGAGCATTATGCCATACAAGTCTTGTGGGAGGGAAACTTCAGGGACCATACTACCCTCATCCCCAGCCCCGTAGCGATTGCACTTGCCAATAAATATGAAGAAGTCTTAATCGACGAATATCAGGATACCAATGAGGTACAGGAACGCATACTGTCAGCAATAATCTCCCCACGCCGTTTTATGGTCGGGGATGTAAAGCAAAGTATCTATGGCTTTCGTCATGCCCAGCCTAAACTGTTTACCGCAAAATATGATAATCCCGACTGCTGCACTATTGTCCTGTCTAAAAATTTCCGCAGCCGTACAGAGGTACTGGGCGCGGTTAATTTCTTTTTCGAACGGCTGATGAGTAAAGCTGCCGGAGATATCGAATATGATGATAATGCCTCTTTACACCTGGGGGCAGCATTTCCGGAAACAGAATGGGATTTTACAGCGGAACTTCATGTGGCGGATACTATGGATATACAAGCATCTCAAGACGATCTACAAAAGGGATTTAAGGAAGGCGCTGACAGCGATTTCAGAAAATACTCTGAGCAAAATTTCGAGCGAAGCACTGAAACAAATCCGGAAGAAGACGCCACCACACTTAAAATACGTCAAGAAGCTAAAATAATCGCCAAACGTATCCACACACTGGTTGGCACCATGCCCGTCCGAGATTCAAATGCACCCAACGGCCTGCGTCCATGCCGCCATGGAGATATCGTCGTTTTAACCCGCTCCGTACGCTCCATAGCCGCTTCTTTAACCGAGGAGCTAAAGCTGCAAGGCATCCATGCCGTAGCGGAAACCCCCGGCGGCTTTTTTGAGACTCCGGAAATCATGATTGCCCTTAGCCTTTTGAGAATAGTGGATAATCCACGGCAAGACATCGATCTTTTGGCAGTCCTGCGCTTATATGACTTTACTCCAGATGAGATGCTATCCATCCGTCTGCACGGGGACAAGCAAAACGAAAACATAGACTACTATGATTGCCTACCGGCTTATATAGAATCCGGCCAAAATCCGGATTTACAAAACCGCTTGACGATATTTTTAGAGCATCTCAATCGCTGGCGTAAAAAGGCAATTGTACTGCCTATCAGCCGTTTAATTGGCGTATTATACGAAGAAACCGGCCTACCCTACCGCTTTGGCACGATGGCCGGAGGAGCGGTGCGCCAAGCCAATCTACAGTTGCTTTTGGAGAAAGCGATCCAATATGAAACCACCAGCTTTACAGGCCTGTTCCATTTTGTAAGATATATCGAATGGCTTCAAACCAATGCAGAGGATGAGTCCGCCGCTATGGTTTTGCCGGAAGATGATACGGTAGTGCGGGTCATGACAATCCATAAATCAAAAGGTCTGGAATTTCCCGTGGTGTTTGTCAGTATGTTGGGACGGCAATTTAACAAGATGGACGAACGGTCCGGCGTTGTACTTCATCCGGCTTTAGGCCTTGGTACTATGTACACGGATTTGAAGTTGCGTACCCGCTCCAATACTATCTCACGACTTGCTCTGGCTTTACTGCGCCAAAGAGAGGCTGTATCAGAGGAACTGCGTGTTTTATATGTAGCCATGACCCGCGCCAAAGAAAAATTGATCCTTACGGGCTGTGTCACAAATTTAGAAGATCAATTGGAAAAATGGCAGACCCTGTCAGATACAATGAGTTCAATAAATCCAACAAATTCGCTAAACGACGGTCCTCCCACCGGTTTGCTGCCCCTCTACGCCCTTCGGGAAGCAAAATCCTATCTGGATTGGTTAATGCCCTGCGCTTTGCAATCATCACAGGAATGCGTAAAACTGCATATTCATCAAGGGTGGCCAACACCAATAGCGGAAGATTCCATCTTGGAGAAAGTATCAATCCCGGACAAAACACCGAGTACGGAAGAAACGCCAAACCCGAAATCAACCGCTTTAATAATAAACCCGGCAAAAAACTGCTTCGAAGCCACGGCACCCTCCTTACCCTCAAAGCTTGCCATATCGGAGCTTAAACGCATCTATGCCTTGGAAACCAGCCCAGATAGCGTCACTGCCTATGAAGACGACAATGTATTTGAGGCTCCCCTATTCTATAAAGCCGCCGACTCTCAAATCACCCCTCTGCGCATGGGTGCTGTCCTCCACACGGTAGTGGAACATATGGATCTCCATCGGGATCGCGACACCGATACAATCCAAACATTAATCGCGTCTTTAGTCACCATAGGACTCCTTTCTCAAGAAGAATCCGATGCCGTAATCATAGATAAACTAAAAGACTTTGCCATATCGCCTTTAGCCGATCGTATGCGGGCTTCCCGTAAAATATATCGCGAAGTGCCTTTTGTAATCGGCCTTTCGCCGGAAGAAGTATATGGAAAGCGTAGCGAAGAAAGCATAGAGCCGAAAGATCCGATAGAATCGATAGCACCAATAAAATCTGCCGAGTCAGAAGAAAGTACAATCCTGGTCCACGGCATCATAGATTGCTACTTCGAAACCGAAGCAGGCGAAATCGTACTGGTAGATTTTAAAAGCAACGCGGACCCGGATACGCTTCACACCCGCTATGCCACCCAAATGAAAATCTATCGCAGGGCAATAGAAAAAGCCACAGGCAAGCCTGTGGCCGAGAGTCTGTTTTATAGTTTTGCGTAACGCCCCTTAAAGGGGCCCCGCACCATTACCGGTTCTCGCCATATAAAAACTGGCGGTAATCCCCGTGCGCTTAGCATACTCTGCGCCTACCGATTCAATAAATAAGTCCACGGCATCTTTATGAAGAATGCTGACTGTACAGCCACCAAAACCTGCGCCGGTCATACGGGAACCCAGCACGCCCTCCACATTCCAAGCCGCTTCCGCCAACGCGTCCAGCTCCTCACCGGTAACCTCATACAAATCTCTTAAAGAAATATGAGACTCTTTCATCATCTCACCAAAACGTTTAATATCTCCGGCATTTAACACATTAACAGCTTCCACGGTACGAGCGTTTTCATACACCGCATGGGTAGCTCTTTTTAGCAGCACCGGATCCGCAATCAAATGCTTATGGGCTTCAAAAGTTTCGATATTCAAGTCACACAGACATTTAACATCACATTCTTTTTGTAGTAAGGCTAAAGCGGCGTCGCACTCGCTGCGGCGCTCGTTATACTTTGAATCTGCCAAGCCACGCTTTATATTTGTGTTAGCGATCATCATAACATAATCGCCCAGATCCAAAGGCACATATTCGTGCTTAAGATCCTGGCAATTTAGCAGGATAGCATAGTCTTTCTTACCCATCCCAACCGCATATTGATCCATTATCCCACAATTGACGCCAACAAATTGATTTTCGGCACGTTGGCTAAGTAACACCATTTCCTTCATCGGAATATTGCAATCAAATAAAGTATTAATAACAACAGCAGTTAAAAGCTCCAAGCTTGCAGAAGAAGAAAGCCCTGCCGCATTAGGGATATCTCCCCATACATATAAATCAAAACCGCCGATTTCATGGCCCAATTTCAGAATTTCCACCACTACCCCTTTGGGATAGTTAGCCCAGCTGTGGCTGGGATCGTATACGAGATTGTCTAGGCTTACTTGGCAAGTCAAATCGGTATTGCCCGAGGCCAGCCGAATCATACGGTCATCTCTCCGGCGAGCCGCACCGTAATTGCCAAAATCTAAAGCGCAGGGAAATACATATCCACCATTATAGTCCGTATGTTCACCTATCAGATTGACTCTGCCCGGGGATAAAAATAATCGGTCAGGCTTTACGCCAAAGGCTTGGGTAAATTGTGTTTCAATATGCTTTTGTGGGTTCATGGGTTAGCTCCTTTGTAGTGTGCAAAAAAAAATTTTATATATGTCTATAATAACGCAACACTTTGCTAACTTCAATCGTTTTATAGATAGGGTCCTAAATCAATCGTAAGCTATTCAAATAATAAATCGGTGTTCCGAAAGGGGGCGACAGTGGATCTTAATGGCTTTATTGCAGAATATGATGTTTTTATCAAAACTCGGTCACGCATCTTGGCGCGAAATGCCATCGAAGCCGATGAACTGAGTCAAAAAGCTTTTATCATTATGTGGCAGCAAAGCGGCCGTCTGTCTGCCATGACATCCCCCGAAATCAAAGCTTTTTTAGCAAAATCCATCAAAAATGCCTTTATTGACTTACGCCGTAAAGAACGGCGCGTGGTTTCCTATGATGCCCAGTCTTATGATATCCAAGCCTACGATACCCAATCTATAAAAGGCCTTGCCTCTAGATTTGAAAATGCCGTGTTGGATAAATTGACTATCATGTCAGTTATTCATACTCTGTCTTCTATGGAACAGGATATCATTTTTAAAACATATTTTATGGGAATGGACAGCACAGAGATCAGCAAGCAGCTTAATATCCCTGCTGCCACCGTACGCAGTAAAAAAGCCCGGGCACAACAAAAACTAAAAAAAATTTTGGAGGAGCGATGAAAATGAAAAAACTCATTAAAAATGTGGTATTGCTGGACATGACTGCTGCAACAGAAGAGTCTGTGAAAGGGCTGGAGATTAGAAATGCGGTGACGGTTTTAGTAACACCCGTAACCCGGCCTCTATTGGACCAAATAACAATTGGAAATATAGTTAATGTAGTGGAGATACCAGATGACGTAACTTTCTTAACTCATAACGGCGATATGATTATTGATGGGGATTTTGAAACAAGTCATCACAAGAAAATCTTTCGGATAATAAACGGCGTTCTTCTTATCCGCGAAGGGGTTACATCACAAACTTTAGAAAGTATATTCTCCTATGGCGGCGAGATAAACGGCAAAGTATATCTGCCCAAAACCTTAGCACCGGCACTTTCCACTGCGACCGTTAATATCAATGGCGCTATATATCCATACCCAACGGGCAGTATGCTATATAAAGAAGACATCCACATCAACAATAGTTTTTTACAAGGATTACCCGAAAATTCCGAAACAGTGTTTTTTGAAGAAATATCTATTTCACCGGACACTTCCCCGGAAATTTTCCAAAAACACATCAAAAGATTAACAGTCTTTGGTGACACTATTTTACCTTACGAGCTTAGGGATGCGTTTTATAAAGTTGCCCAGCAATATAACAAAATTATAGAAATCCCCAAAGGATACACATTTTTAAACGAACCCATATCTATCTCTCAAGCCAGCCTTTTGACACTGAAAGGCAAGTCTGTCTACACTTGCAAAGATATCCATTTTAAAAGTGGTATAGACGGAGAGCTACTCCGCCAACTGGATTTTCGTCTTAGTACAGAAGGCTCGCTTATCCTTCCGGAAAATATCGCAATGATAGTTTTTGACAAAGTACAAGCTAACCATATCTACACTTATCGCGGCAATCTGGTCACTGTACAGGATGAATTGTCGTTTGCAAAATCCGGCGAACCTGTCAGCTATCTGATAACATCAACAGGGATATTAAGTATTCCGGATACCACAACCTTGTCAGATATACGGGAATCTATTAATGAAATTTTTTTATACGGCTCTATCACTCTCCAAGAGGAACAAATACCGGCCATAAGCGATAAAATAGCTATTTATGATGGGCAGCTGTTTAGTCTTCAAATGGATGATGATAAAGAAAAGCAAGACGATGATACCAGCCAATATGATACCGTTATAGGTAATGCGGTGAACTATAAATTATAGTCAATTAATGGGCAAACTAAACCCATATAACTTATCCAAAAAAACAGCTTCGTCTACAATGGACGAAGCTGTTAAAATGTTCTCAATACATACGAGCAAACCTATAAGCCGAGTTCTGTCATGGACAGTCATCTATCTGGGCGTACTGTTACCAGATACGCTCTCGGCACTTTTAATGCCTCTGCGATCCTACCTAAGCCGAGACGGGCCGCCCCCTTGACATCATGAATTAATTTGAAATCATGATAAATGCCAATAGCTTTATTTGATCTTGCTCCAGATGGGGTTTACAGAGCCCGGTTTGTCGCCAAACCAGCGGTGAGCTCTTACCTCACCTTTCCACCCTTACCTCCGATCAAAAACCGGCGGCGGTTTATTTCTGTTGCACTTTCCTTGGAGTCGCCTCCACCGGGTATTACCCGGCACCCTGCCCTATGGAGCTCGGACTTTCCTCATGTCACGCTTACACGCAACACGCGACTGCCCAGTTTACTCGATTAAAAACTTTACAATTAAAACTCTGTAACTTCACGCTCTATCGCTTAAAGTTCAACAGCATCTACTTCTTCAATAGCTTCCGCAGCTTCAACTTCTGTAGCATCTTCCACACCTTCACCCATATCCAGAAGCTCTACAGCTTCTTCAGGGGTTTCAGGTTCTTCGGTGACAGCTACCGCTTCTTCAACTACTTCTGCTTCCGGCTCGTCACCGTCATCATAATAGTCGTCGTCATAGTCGTCATCGTAATCATCATCGTAGTCATCATCTTCATATTGAGGCGCTTCGGCCTGCTTTTTAGAGAGACTGATTTTTTTGTTTTCTACATCCACATCTGTGACTTTAACAGTAATGACTTGCCCTACAGACAACTCATCTTCGGGTTTTGCAACATGCTTCTCTGCGATTTGAGAAACATGCACCAGACCGTCTATTCCATCTTCTAGGCTTACAAATGCACCAAACGCTGCCATGCGCACTACTTTACCCTCTACCAGGCTGCCTATAGGATATTTTTCTGCCACACTGTTCCATGGGTTATTATTGATATCTTTCAGAGAAAGAGAAATCTTATTCTTTTCTGGGTTAACCTCTATGACCGTAACAACAACAGAATCACCGGCATTCAGTATCTCTGATACCTTACGCACACGTCTCCAGGCCAGCTCTGAAATATGAACCAAACCATCTACGCCGCCTAAATCAATAAATGCACCAAAGTCTGTTATACGGCTGACGACACCTTCTATCTTTTGACCAACTTCTAAAGAAGCATATAATTCTTCTCTGCGTGCTTTTTGTTCTTGAGCCGCTAACTCTCTACGGCCTGCAACTATGCGACGCTTTGAGCGATCAAATTCTAAAATTTGGAAGCTAAATTCTTTACCTTTAAACTGCGATAAATCTTCTACATAACGGTTTGAAATTTGAGAGGAAGGTACAAATACACGATTACCAAAGATAGAAGCGATTAAACCGCCTTTAACCAAATCTTTTATTTTACCTACAACCGTGGTTTTGTCGTTAAAAGCTTCTTCTATCAGCTTGTAATTGGTTTGAGCATCCAAACGTCTTTTAGATGCTTGTACGTTACCGTCACCGTCATTAACACGCATAATCAAAACTTCAATAACATCGCCGGGCTTAACCAAATCTTGAAGGTTAGCGTTGGAGTCTTCGGTAAATTCGCTTTTAGAAACTATCCCGTCGGATTTATAACCCAAATTGACGGTAATCTCACTGCTGGTAACTTGTATTACAGTACCCTTCACGACATCCCCTGTATGTAAAGTTACAAAAGATTCGTTTAACATTTCTTCAAAAGACTGTGCAGATTGTGCTTCTTCACTGTCCAACTGGCCAGTATCGGAGCTGCCAGAGCTATTTTGCGAACCAAGATCCGCAGAGTCGAGATTGTCTGCACCGGGGGCCGCAGTTTCGGGATTTAAATTATTAACATCCGCAGCATCAAGGGATACAGTATCAATCTCTAGTTCCATGTTTTTTTCTAACTCACTCATAACAAAAAGAGCCTCCTTTGTGACCGATGGCGGTGTTGAAGCACCTGCCGTTAATCCTATTCTATCACCTATGAACAAATCCTGCAACCGTATATCATGAATACTTTGGGTTAAAATTGCACAAGAACAGTTTTCTTTGGAAATTTCATGTAATTTTCTAGTATTTGCACTCTCTCGGTCACCTAAAACAATCATAGTGTCTACTATTTTTGAAATACGCTCAGCTTCTTGCTGACGCTTTGTAGTGGCATTGCAAATCGTATTGTGTATGACTACATCTATCTTACGGTTTTGCAGTGTTTTTATAACCTGATCAAATACTTCCTGTTTATAAGTGGTCTGCACGACCAATGTGTATGTACCGGCTGGATCTATATGCTCAAGATCTGTAGCATCTTTCACCACGATCGCATCTTCACCACCATAACCTAAAACCCCTATGATTTCCGGATGAGAGGCTTGCCCCAGTACAATAAGTGTACGACCTGCCTTTTTGCTCTCATCTGCCCAGTGATGAATGGTTTTTACATGAGGACAAGTTCTGTCAATATATGAGATACCCCTGGCAATCATCTCTGCTTCTACTGAGGGTGAGACTCCGTGTGCGCGGATAATCACTTTTTCTCCTTGCCATTCATCCAAGCTATGAATGATACTCACACCGTTTTTGCCCAAATCCTCCGTCACATATTGATTATGAATCACCGGACCTAAAGTCGCCCATTTTTCTTGATTATTGTTAGAATCCGCCATTTCATAAGCCGTCTCCACTGCCCGTGCTACCCCTGCGCAAAACCCCATATGTTCTGCAACAATAATTTCCACTAAATCACCAACTTTTCTACCTCAGACATGATTTCTGACATGATTTCTTCTATCTGATCGGTCTTTAAGCGTTCGTCGTAATACTTCTCTAAAGTAATAGGCGGACCAAAACGGACATTTAGTTTGGAAAATGCGCGGTAGCTGCCGGAAATCCCCGCCGGAATGATAGGGGCTCTGCTTTTTACTGCAAATAAAGCTACACCGCCTTTAGCTCCTTTGATATTTAACTTCTGCATCCGGGTACCTTGGGAAAATACTAAAAGTCCCATACCGGATTTTAAGGCCTGCATAGCAATCCGGTAAGATGAAATATCCGCCGCCTCCCGATCCACCGGAAATGCCCCTACCGCTAAAAAAAGTTTGGCAAATATCCGATTGCGAAACAACTCTTTTTTTGCCATAAAACGCAGCTGCCGTTTCATAGCTATCGCCAGTACCGCCGGGTCCCAAGAGTGTATGTGATTACTGCATAGGATAAAAGCCCCTTCTTGGGGAATGTGCTCTGTGCCACTTATACTGACACGATAAAACACATGAAACAAAAACCGTAAAACCAAACATGCAAACCTATATAACATCCATTTTTCCCCTATCGAGTGTTAAGTAAATGCAGATTAATCCTAAACACGCGCCGAAAGTCTACGGCATCAGGCTGTTTTCGGTGCGCTTAAATCAGTTAATCAGCATTTACTTTGCCATTATTTTCAAGATCATTTCTGTAATATCTCGGACAGTCATACCATCGGATTGTATATAAACGGCATCTTTTGCTTGTATCAAAGGCGAATGGGCGCGACTCATGTCTTTATGGTCACGGATTTCTATGGCGCGGCGTACTTCACCATATTCCGCTGGCTCGCCTTTTTGCTGCAGCTCGTGCATACGCCGCCGCGTACGTTCTTCTACACTGGCATCCAAATAAATCTTTACCCGGGCGTTGGGCAGTACATGGGTGCTAATATCCCTGCCGTCCATGACTACATTGTGTTTACTGGCCAATGCTTGCTGAAGAAGCACCAGCTTTTGCCGTACAGCCGGATAGGAAGCCACTACAGAGGCCCCTTCCGCCGCCAGCTGGGTGCGTAAATCTTCTGTTATATCCTGGCCGTTTAAAAGCGTCCGCTGCTTGTTTTGGGAATCGTAGCGGATATCAATATGAATATCCGACAAACTCCGCTCCACCGCCGCTTGATCCTTAAGATCTATATTTTTTAGAATATTATAAAGGGCAACCCCTCGATACATTGCACCGGTATCCACATATATAAAACCTGATGCCGCCGCCAATTCTTTAGCCACAGTACTTTTTCCGGCACCGGAAGGACCGTCAATCGCTACAGCCATTACACTTTTAGTTTTGGCCAAATCCGGCCTTAGCACTTTGGCTCCTCTTAAATAAATATGCTGCATATCCGACTGTTTTTTTCCTGAAATTTCTCCATGCAGCAATATTCTAATGCACATGGGCAAACTGCCGGATACATCCATTTCTTGGACACAAAACAATCCTGCTTCTACAATGCCCATTTCCCTGGCTCCGACAGCAGGATATACTGCGCTTAAATCCTTTGTAGCCGAAAAAATAATATCTATAATTTGATCCAAATCAAGGCCATTGGTTTGGATCATCTCAGCTAGCAATTCTTTTGAAGCCGCAATTATTGCATCGGTAGTGTTTTCCGTTACAGTTGTAGCACCTCTGATACTGGTCATAAAACCCCTCTAACTTCATTCTATAGTAAATTATTTCTATACTGCACATCCGGCCAAATATCCGGTAGAAAATGCAATCTGCAAATTAAAGCCTCCGGTAAGGGCATCCACATCTAAAACTTCTCCGGCAAAATACAATCCCGGTACTTTTTTAGATGACATATCCGACGGATTAATCTCATTAACATCCACACCCCCGGCGGTTACCATCGCTTCCCGAAATCCACCTGTATCAGAAACTGTAAAAGAAAAGGATTTGATGGCCAAAACCAGAGCAGCACGGGCTTTTTTTGTAAAAGCGTTGGCCTTTTCGTCAGGAGCTTCCAATAATAACGGTACTAATCTTTTGGGTAGCGTCCCACAGAGTATATTTCCCATGGATTTATTGGGGCTGTCCGCAATAGCCTGCAGTAATAGTTTATCCAATTGACCGGAGTCTATATGAGGCATCAGATCAATTGCAACCGTTGGTTTATCTTGGATGTGTCCAATCAATTGTCGGCTGGCCTCCAATACCAAAGGCCCGGATATCCCTCGGTGGGTAAACAGTAGCTCCCCTACTCCGGAAAACAGCGCCCTTTCGGGCAAAGTCACAGTCAAACCGGCCGCTTCCAAACTTAAGCCAGCCAAGTCAGCTATCCAAGGCTCCTTAACCAATAAAGGCGTCAGTGACGGATATAATGGAGTGACTGTATGCCCCAACTCTTTTGCCCAAAGATACCCGTCCCCGGTACAACCCGTCGACGGATATGTGCACCCACCCGTCGCAATAATTACCCTGTCGGCATCTTTTAACACTTGGCCAATATCCGTGACAGGATGATTTAATACAACCTTAACATGTAAGCCTGCCAACGCATTTTCCAATGCTTCTACAATATCCTGTCCTCGGTCAGATTTTGGGAAAACACGGCCGCCCTCTGTTTTTAAAAGAACGCCTCGTTTTTCAAAAAAATCCATCAGCGCTTCGCTTCCAAAGGTATAGAAGGCGCTGTATAAAAAAGCGGGATTACCCGTTACATGCCGGATCAACGTTTCCGGATCACCATCATAAGTAAGATTACAGCGACCGCCGCCCGTTATGACCAGTTTTTTTCCTAAGCGATCGTTTTTTTCCAATAAAGTAACCACATGCCCTTTTTCGGCAGCAGTTATTGCGGCCATCATGCCTGCCGGACCGCCTCCTATGACCGTTATGTTCATCCTACAAGCATCGATGGATCCGGCGCAAAACCAGTGGACAGGGATCTGTTTCCTAAAACAAGTGTCAGCTGCTCCCTGGAAACCTCATCATTCATATAAAGCCATAGAGTATTGATCATATCAATACTTTCTTGTACAGCCACATGATACAACTCTACAAAGCTTTCATTTTTTGCTTCGGTACCGGGAACATTCCAGGGCAGCTTCTCAATATTCATATAATCCACCCCGTCACTAACCTCTTGCATATGAATAATACTTGAAACCAAATGATCACCAATAGTCAGATTTTCGATCAGCTCCATAAAACGTTTGCGCCGTCCTTTGCGAGACTGGATAACTCTGGTGATATTTGTCATATAAGCCATGGCTTTATATACACTTTTAGGGCGAATATTGCAACCATAAGTTTCTCTTACCGAGGCGCTCATGGCTCCGGCTAACCGTTTAGCCAATGTGCGATCTGTGCGGATAAGCTCCCATAATTTGTAATCCGATGGCTTTTTACTGCTCATTAAATCCAGCATCAATATATCTATGGCGGTTTCAAATTTACGATGATCAACACTGTATTTTATCGCCTTTGTTTTGTCGCCTTTTTTCCGAACCCCTGTTTTGGAATATACATAAGGATGAGCCGTGGCATCTAATGCGTAGTGAGTCAAAAAACCGCTGATATACGAAAACAACAAAGAGCGTGAGACATCCGGCAATTTTTCCAGCATCATAATATCTATCATACGAGATATAAATTCACCAAATTGTTGTTTGTGCATTTGACTTCCAATACTTCTAGACTCCTTTTTAAGTAAGCCTGGAAGATAATAAAAAAAAATGTCCGGCCCTTGAGTTCCAATATTATAGAACTGTTGATAAGGCCTGATCATTTTTTGAGCATCGGGAAGGGCTGCGCTGAGGGCTGCCTGTCCGCAAATATAGTGGGTAATAAACCCGGGCATATATATCGTCCTTTCCCAGGAAAAAATATCGTGAATGGTTCTCAAGTTTTAGGATATCACAAATGGGGCGGCTGGGCAATAAAAAGAAAATTTTAAGTTGCCCAAAAGAAAAAAGCTGCCTCGCTTTTTTGCAAGGCAGCTATTATTAACCAGCATCATTTTTTAGCAATTCCTGTTTTTCAATAATTTTCTAGATCGACACACCAAAGAAACTCAAAACTACCCTGGCAACGAAATATACACATTGGATTTTAACAAAGTTACTAAAGAATTTTTCATCATCATCTGCTCCAACCAAGGCTTTTAATCCGAAATAAACCAAAACAATGGATAATAAATTTAAAAAAGCGATGGCAGCAGAAACAATAACATTAGAAGTAGATATAAGCGCCGGCAATATACTCAGTACAGAGCCTACCGCCCTGGGTGCACTGGCTATGATGATTGTTATTACAACAGGCATAAACTTGTTAATTTTATCTTTATAAAACACATAAACACCTAAAGCTAATGCAAGCACAATAGCAACCGGCGATATGGTAGAAGTTATAACATTAACGAGTCTTGGCAGTATATCAGCAAATCTCCAAGTTCTGGTGAGGGCTACAAAAACAGAACGCAAAAACGCAGAAGCAGTCCACACAGCCAAAATAACAATGGCCACAGACAAAAATTTTGATCCGCTACCTGCAACTTCTTTTACTTTGCCGATAGGATTACTCAACATATCTAAAAAGAAACCTTTGGTCCTTTCTGTTTCTTCTTTAATATCTACATTTTTGATTACGTCTCTCACTTGAGAGATAGCTTCTGTGGTTTCTTTTTTCAGATCGTTATTTTGATCATTGTTATCGCTCATTTAAAAGCCTCCTTATTTTTTACTCGTCACAGCATGTAATTGGATAGTAACTTAGCATATAATCTATACAGTGTCAACATACGTCACATTTTGGAAAATACCGGAAAAAATACGACAAATTAATTCAAAATCATTACATAATTGCATTGTGTAGTTTTGCGTGATATATTTCCTATAAGGATTACGTTACAAACGAGAAAGTGTTTATAGGAAGGTTGACGCAGCCATGTTCAAAAAAAGTATGTTGTTTTGTTGCCTATTGTTTACTGTCGTACTTGGCACAGGTTACGCCGTTAAAGCTGCACAGCCAATTACCGTGGTATTTGACGGACAAATTTTAACCTTTGACGTACCTCCCGCTATTATTAATGATAGAACAATGGTACCTATGAGAGTCATTTTTGAGGCCCACGGTACCGACGTACATTGGGATGACATTGCGGATACAGTAACGGCCACAAGAGGCGATTTAACCGTAGTGGCAAGGATTGGTGACCCCTTCATAAATGTCAACGGAAACCTAACCGCCATGGCTGTGGCTCCTGTTATTGTAGAGGGCAGGACGCTGGTACCTGTCCGGTTTATTTCGGAAGCGCTGGGTAGTGCGGTTGCATGGGACGGTGATACGCGGACAGTTTTTATTACTGCCGGTATTGGTGAAGCTCCAACAAACCCTACTCCAGACATTGCGTCATATGCCGAAACATCTTCGGATTTAGACGAAGCCATGTTTTGGATCCTTTACGAACATCTTGCCGAAATGCACGATCTTCATTTTGATGAGGAAGAAGCGCTTGACGAAATATCGGAAGATTCTTCCGTATCAGATGAGGAGTCAGGCGATGAAATATTTAACCAGCCGATGGATGCCACCCAAGCAAATACACTTTCTGAATATATTCACTTTATCGCCGATTTAGCACAAAACATCGTTGCCGGAATAACCAATGACGAAGATAGGATACGTGCCGTCTATGATTTTATGGTGCTAAACTTCATATATCAAGATGGCATAGACGGACCTGTTGCAGACGGGTCCCACCGACCAAACCCTGCTACTGTACCTGCTATTATGACATGGTCCAGACTCAATCCGGATGTACCTATCTTCACTATTGAAAGCGGAGGTTTTTCCGGTTGGCCTATACATTTACAAAACAGTTTTGTGCCCGGGGATTTACGAAATCAATTTAGTATTTTTGGAGGGTATCGTCTACTTGTCACTGGCGAAGGGGTATGCAATTGTTTTACTCAGTTATTTAATCTGTTATTGGCAAGTTTAGGGTATGAAACCAGATATGTTAGAGGCAGTTATATTAATCGGGACGGAACCAGGTTACCCCATTCGTGGAGCGCCGTGAGACTGGATGGCACCTGGTATTTCTTTGACACCCAGGTAGAAGCCAGCAATCTAACCAGATTGACAACCAACCGCACCCTTATACCGTATCATTGGTTTCGCCAGCCGATTGATGACCCTGTGGTAGCCGAAAGATACGTGTGGGATAGAGCTGTTTATGCCGACTTTCAATGATACTACTCAAACTTTATGTAATGCATTCTGGCGCTAAAGGGCAGTTTTTTCCTGCGGGAACCGGGTTCGGACGGGGTACCTAGCGGAATTACTACCCGTAAATGAAAGCCCGCCGGAGCATTTAGCAAACGGAGCGCAGCTTTTTGATTATATTCATCAAAATATGGACTATCCAGCCATAGGGCAGAGTATCCCAAAGCCGTAGCGGCTAAAAGGATATTTTCGCAAGCGGCTGAATAATCTTCCATTTCAAAATTAAATCTAGGGTCTTGATTGGAACGGTCAGTAAGCAAGGCTATAGCCGCCGGTGCTGTTTTTAAACCGATGGTTGGAGCAATATCACATAATGGCTGCAATGCAGCACGATCCGGCAACAAAACCAAGCTAACCGATTGAGCGTTGGTGCCTGAGGGAGCCATCAAACCCGCATGGGCTATTTTTTCCAGATGCTCTTTTGGGATTTCAGTTGGTAAAAACCCTTGTTTGTGAGAATAGCGCTTTTGTACCGCTTCAAAAAAATCCATATTTAAGCCCCCAATTTTTCAGCTTGATCCGCTGTTACCAACGTATCCATAATTTCGTCCAAATCTCCATCCAACACGGCTTCCAACCGGTGTAGTGTAAGCCCCACCCGATGATCAGTCACCCGGCTCTGGGGATAATTATATGTCCGTATCCGCTCGCTGCGGTCCCCTGTGCCTACTTGACTCTTTCGCTCTGCAGACAATTGGGCACGCTGCTTTTCCTGTTCCAAATCATAGAGCTTGGCTCTTAATATTTTCATGGCCTTGTCTTTGTTTTTCAGCTGGGATTTTTCGTCCTGACAGGAAATAACAATACCTGTCGGCATGTGGGTTACCCGTACAGCAGAGTCTGTGGTGTTAACACTTTGCCCACCGTTACCCGATGAGCGAAATACATCTACCCGCACATCATTCATATCTAGTTGAACATCTACATCTTCGGCCTCAGGCAGTACCGCTACCGTTACCGTAGAGGTATGGATACGCCCTCCGGATTCCGTTACCGGTATCCGCTGGACACGATGGACGCCGCTTTCGTATTTTAGCCGCGAATAAGCGCCTTTTCCCTGAATCATAAACGCAATTTCTTTATATCCGCCTATCTCAATCCCATTGGCACTGAGTATTTCTGTTTTCCAGCGATTGCCCTCGGCATAATGGCCGTACATACGAAACAGAGTTGCCGCAAATAAAGCCGCTTCATCCCCGCCGGCCCCGCCTCGGATTTCTACGATTACGTTTTTATCGTCGTTAGGATCCTTAGGCAACAGGCGTAATTTTAGGGTTTTAGTGACTTCTTCCAGGTGATCTTGACTGTTTTTCAACTCTTCTTTAGCCAATTGGCGCAGCTCTTCATCGTCACTTTCTTCCAACATTTCTTTAGCTTCATCAATATTATTGATCGTCGCCTTATATTCCCGATAGCTTTCGATGATTGGGGCAAGGTCGCTGTGTTCTTTCATTAACGTGCGCCATCTATTTTGGTCTGCTATGGTTTCCGGGTCATTGATAGACTCGGTTAAGGTTTCAAATTTTGTTTCCAATTCCGTTAATCGGTCAAACATGAGTAAATCCTTTCTATGTCTTACCCTTCAATCCTGCCTCGCACCACTCGGTCACGAGACTCCAAGTCTTTGATAATGACAACATCTTTAAAACCGCAGTCTTGCAGCATCCTCGCCACCGTTTCCCCCTGCGTATCTCCTATTTCGAAGAAGATCACACCATCTGGATGCAGATAGTTTTTGCAATTTGAGATAATCGCACGATAAAAATCTAATCCGTCCGGGCCGCCATCCAAAGCTAATACCGGCTCTTGCCGCACCTCTTCTGACAAACCTGCTATCTCTCCGGTGGGAATGTATGGAGGATTTGCGGTAATACAATGAAATCGGGAGCTAATATTTTCAAACAAATCCGATTGCACAAAAGATATCCGATCCACTACTCCATTCATTGCGGCATTTTTTTTGGCCAGTGCAAAAGTAGTTTCGTTTATATCTACGGTAGTAATACGGGCTTTAGGGCAAAAATGAGCCAGACTGACCCCAACACAACCGCTGCCCGTACATAAATCCAGCGCAATAGGATTATCCGGACAATTTTTTAAAAACCGGATGGCCTCCGTAGCCAATATTTCTGTGTCCCCCCGAGGGATTAACACCCCGGGACAACATTCCATTGGAAGCCCCATAAACTCCCAACTGCCTAAAATATACTGCAGAGGTATGTGTTTACGGCGCTGCTCTATCATATGCGCAAACAAATTTTTCGCTTCCGAAGTAAGGACTGCGTTTTCGTCAGCCAAGCGCAGCTGAGTAACTGTTAAGCCCGTAGCCTTTTCCAATAACCACAAAGTTTCGTGACTATCCGAAAATGCAAAAGCCTCCTTAAGTGTCACCGAAAGATTTACCGATTGCGCTAACATATTCATCAGAAACAAACGCTTCGGAAGGTTCGCAGATAATATCTATCCGCGATTCCTCAATAATATTACCGGTTGACTCTGCCTCTAAAACGGTTTGCAATGCCGTAATAGCCGTCTCAACTTGCAGGGCATCCGGCTCGGCGGTGGTAATACGCTGCAGACACAGCCCGGGAAAACTGATTATCTTGACCAGTATATTTTGACTGCGTCCCGCCCAGCGGATCACTTCAAAGGAAATACCCGCGACTACCGGGATAAGTACTAACCTTGAAACCAACCGCAGCCATGGATCCGGTGTTCGCACAAAAGCAAAAACTAAAATAGAGATAAACATCACAATCAATAAAAAGCTGGTGCCGCAGCGATTATGCAAGCGGGAATAGTTTTGTATATTATCCACCGTAAGCTCGGCACCTTGTTCATGTCCATTGATCACCTTATGTTCCGCTCCGTGATATTGAAAAACCCGGCGTATTTCTTTGGAACGAGAAATCAACAACACATAAATCAAGAATATCGATAGCCGGGCCAATCCTTCTATGATCCCAAGCAAGCTTGGATGTCCCGCCACCAAAAAATTGAGACCGCTTCCTATCCACAGTGGCAACAAAACAAACAGTAATACCGAAAAGGCAATTGCCAGCACAACACTGACTTGTATCAGTATATCATTGACCTTATCGCCAAGTTTATCTTTCAAAAAAGATTCGAAACGGGATAACTCTTCTTCAGGCTCCCCATCTGTAGCTATTTCGGCAGATTCGGTCAGGGTTTTCATCCCTATGACAAGAGCCGCTACAAAGGCACCAATCCCTCTTACGATAGGCAGTTTTAGCCATGGCCGCTTTTGGGCAGGATCTTTGATCGGGCGAGTGACCACCGAAATATCTCCGTTTGGTTTGCGTACCGCCATGGCGTATACAGCCTTGCCTCGCATCATAACCCCTTCCATAACGGCTTGACCACCGTAAAAATGGGGCTGTCCTTTATTCGTAGTCTTCATCATAAGCGCTCCGATCTTCTACAATCTCCAAAGATCTTTCCAGATAGGATTTTTCTTCACTACCACTGCTAGATCCGGATTCTGTATTAGGCAGCAACGGCTGAGGTTCGGCGCTTATCATTTCTCTGGATTCGCCTATCTGATAACGGCCGTTAAGTTGACCGCCTTCGTCTACGATAAGCGATTTAGCTGTAATATCACCATTGATGCGTGCCGTTGAAGAGATATGAAATATCGTATCACACTCGATATTACCTCTGATCATCCCTGCCGCGATAATATATTTTGCACGGACTTTACCTTCTATAATCCCGGTTTCTCCTAATATTAAGCTACCGTTTAAATCCACATTGCCATACAGCGTACCATCTATGCGAATAGATTCTTTACCGGTCAGCAAGGCAGCTTCCAAAATAATCCCTTCGCCTATTACAGTATTTGGTATGTCCACCTGAGGGGCGATTGTTTTTTTTCCAAACATATTTTATTTATCCTTTCATACACAGTGCGATCAACATTACACAAGCCAGTATATCACATTTTTGCAAATTCATCATGAAAAATTCATAAGGCTCTTGCATAATCGGCTATTTTTATTTATCATGTCATAGACACTCTTGTAATTTTTGGAATTGGAGGAACAAAATGCAAATCACACAAAAAAGCAAAGCCCTCTACATACAACTAGAGGGAGAAATTGATCACCACAGCGCGCAAAGCATCAGAGAGCGGGTAGACATGGCTTTTGAGCCTACAGACTGTCAACGGATCATCTTTGATTTTAGCGGCGTCACCTTTATGGACTCTTCCGGTATCGGGATGATCATAGGGCGCTATAAGAACGCAAAAAAGCGCGGCGGAACCATAGCTATAGCAGGAATGAACCCGGAGATAAGACGGATATTTCAGATTTCCGGGCTGGCTAAAATCATAGACAGCTATGACTCTGTTGAGGATATGGAAAAAGCAGCGCACAATGGGATGTATTAAGCAAATGAAAAGGGAGAACATATGATGGAAAAGTACGATAACCAAATTACTTTGATAATGGAAAGCCGGTCCCAAAACGAGGCCTTTGCCCGGACAGCAGTAGCGGCTTTTATTGCCCCGCTGGATCCCAGCTTGGATATGCTTACCGATGTAAAAACGGCTGTTTCTGAAGCGGTAACCAATGCGATCATCCACGGATACGGAAACGCTTTAGGAGAAGTCATACTGGCTATGGGTATCAGCGGCAGTAAACTTCGCATCACCGTGTCCGATCATGGCGTAGGTATCGTTGATATCCACCGAGCCATGGAACCCTTGTACACTACCGCCAAACCGGAAATGGAACGGGCCGGTATGGGTTTTACAGTAATGGAGAGCTTTATGGATACGGTCATTGTAACTTCGTCTCCCGGCAAAGGCACTACGGTAGAATTGACTAAGGATTTAAGCATATGGACCACACCTTAACATTAATCATTAAAGCCCAACAGGGTGACGGAGAAGCCACTGAGCGTTTGATAAAAGAAAACAGCGGGTTGATCTGGTCTGTAGTAAAAAAATTTACAGGCCGGGGTTACGAAGCGGACGATCTTTATCAGATTGGAGCTATTGGGCTGCTTAAATGCATCCGCAAATTTGACATGAGTTATGACGTTAAATTTTCTACCTATGCAGTGCCTATGATCATCGGGGAGATTAAACGTTTTTTGCGAGACGATGGCATGATCAAAGTGTCCCGTCCCATGAAAGAATTGGCCGGTAAGGCGCGATATATGCAAGAGGCTTTAACAAGCCGGTTAGGCCGCCAGCCGACTTTGTCGGAATTGGCCGAAGAAGTGGGAGCCAGTGTGGAAGACTTGATCGTAGCCATGGAATCCAGCCTTGATGTGGAGTCCCTTTACGCCACCATACACCAAGGAGACAGCGGCCCCATTTATTTGATAGACAAGCTTAACAGCCACAAAGGCGACGAGATGATAGATATGATCGCACTTAAACAGATCATCGGCCTTTTAAAACCTAAGGAACGGCAGGTTATTTGGCTGCGCTATTTTCAGGACAAAACCCAAACCGAGGTGGCCAGAGCCATTGGTGTTTCTCAAGTGCAGGTCTCCCGTATTGAGAAGAAGGTGCTGCAAACGATCCGCGAGAATCTGCTTGATGCAGCTGATTAAACACATTAAGTAGATTAGAGGGTGTTTACACTCTCTAAACAAATTTATTGTATATGGGTATGTTAACATGAGCGCCACAATTTTTAGCCGAAAAATAGGCACAATTTTGGCAATCCCCCGCAGGTCTGGTACGATGTATCGTAGCTGTATTTTCTAAACTAGTGTATCTTTTGCACTTTTGCATGACTGATTCCATGCCTCCTTTGCCGGTGTTACATCTTCTGCTGAACCCGTTTAAAATTCATTTCGCTATATCATTACCAGAAACGATTGTAAATAACCGCGGCAAATGATAAAATTACAAAAACGGTTTTGGGAGGCAATTATGGGCGGTATATTTAATATGGATGGGCCATTTTTCAAATTTGGAAATGCCATCGCGGATATTATGATTTTAAGTTTGATATGGATACTTTTTAGCATCCCTCTTTTCACTATTGGTGCATCTACCACTGCATTGTTTTATGTCACCACCCGTCGGATATCCGATAAAGAAGGATATTTGTTTAGGGATTTTTATACCAGCTTTAAAGATAATTTTAAGCTGGCTACTAAATTGTGGCTGTTTTGGGTGATTTTATGCGGCCTTATTATTACCAATATCTTTGCCCTAAGAACTTTTGAGTTTACCCCTTTAATGGCCACTATTTTGATGCCGATTCAAATGGTTATACTTATAGAGCTTTTTATCACTTCCCTGTATCTTTTTCCTATTACAGCCCGCTTTGAGATGGGTTTTATCCAAATTATTAAAAGTGCCTTTTTTATGGCCAACCGCCATATGCTTACGACTATTTCATGTGTGTGTACGTTCATTCTTATTTTCTTAGCTTCAGCATATATTTTCGAACCGATTTTTATTGTCGGCATGGCCTTATATGCCTATATCACTTCATACATGTTTATGAAGGTGTTTAGAAAGTACCGGCCGGAGCTGGACAAAGAACAAGTAAACACGGAGCCTTTGCCAATGTTATATTTTGGTGATGAATCTTCCGACAGTGAATCCGGTGAATCTTTCGAATCGTTAGAAGAAAATTAGAGGTTACGACATGAGTATACTCAACAGCTTTGACCCGTCAAAGGAATCCATCATCAACCCAACACATTTATCTAAGCCCCTTGACGGCTTTCCGGAAACGATTATTGTCACATTTTCCAAATACATGCTTAATACTTTATTAAACAATTACACTTGTACGCCCATCGGCAAAATGTCTGATGGGCGCTCAATTTATAAAACCATATATCAAAACAGATCTATCGCCTTTTTTCGTCCGCCAATAGGCGCCCCATCTACAGTACTCTTTTTAGAGGAAGCCCTTGTCAAAGGCGCACGCAAAATCCTTCTTTTCGGTTCCTGCGGTACTTTGGATCAGAATCTTACCGATTCAAACATTGTGGTCCCTACCCATGCTTACCGAGATGAGGGCACAAGCTATCACTATGCTCCCGCCGACATAGGGGATTTTATAGAAATAGAAACCAGCAAACGAACGGCAGATATTCTTAAAACATTAGGGATCCCTGTCGTTATGGGAAAAACCTGGACTACAGACGCTATTTTTAGGGAAACGCATCGCAATATGCAATTACGTAAAGAAGCCGGCTGTATTACCGTTGAGATGGAATGTGCCGGGGTAATGGCAATGGCCCGGTTTCGCGGAGTGGAAGCCTACCAATACCTATATACCGCCGATAATCTGGACTCGGGAGAATGGGAACGACGCACGCTGGGTGCCTTACCCGCAGGCACGAAAGAGAAGTTTGCCCAGATGGCTTTGGACGTCGCGATACGGTTATAGAGGGTGTTTACAGAAAATTTATTTCGCTATATTTGACCTAGTCCCGAACAATGCCATATAATACCTTCTAGAGGGTGTTTACAGGAAATTCATGGGAACCTATTTCGGACGATTTTCCGCCACTCTTCGTTAATACCTCCTAGCGTACCACTGTGGGTACGCGTCGTCGGAATTGCCTCGATTGGCGAAAAATCGCCTCGAAAATCTCCCCATAAATTTCCTGTAACACCCTCTAAGCTAATAAGGAGGTACTATATGGATGTTAGGTTAGTAAGCAAGGAAGAATATATCGCATATCTCTTACTATGCAATGTATGTTTCCTCTATGGAGCAGACCCGGGCTATGTCGATTGGCATAAAGATCTTGAAGAGCAAAGTAAAGGCTACGAAGAAGTAATGGCCGGTTTTGACGATCAAAATAATCTCGTAGCCGGTGTACGTACGATCCCCTACAATATGTATTTTGATGGGCATCTGGTAAAAATGGGTGGTGTAGCGGCAGTAGTCACCGCACCGGAAGCCCGAGCCAGCGGTGTTATGGGCAAAGTTATGGTAGAGTCCCTGCGTATCATGAAGGAAAGAGGCCAGATATTTTCGATACTGTATCCTTTCTCTTACGCCTATTACCGAAAATATGGTTACGAATTGGCTTATCAGACGAATACGGCAGAGATATCCACTAACGCATTTTGCAACTACCCCTTCCCCCAAGATTCGGTTCGTCTTTGGAAGAAAGGTGACGGATTTGCGGATATAAAAGCCGTTTACGATGTGTTCAAAAAAGACCGCAATTACATCCTCGAGCGGGATAATAAACAGTGGGAACAGGTGACCAAAAATGATCCTTACACCACCACACGCTATACCTATATTCATTATGATAGTCAAAACAAACCCGATGCCTATTTAATGATGCATCCCAGCGAAAGGCGACCCGATCACAGCATTGACATGCACATCGACGAGCTGGCGTGGACTGACAAAAGTGGGTTACAGGCTATGTTCGGTTTTATTGGTGGGCTAAGGCCTCAATGCGACAAAATCTTTTGGACCGATGTGCCTATGGATCTGGATCTCTATTCTTTGTTTCCCGAAGCTCATGATGTTAAAATCAACAAATCATCATCCGGAATGACCCGTATAGTCGATCTGCCAAAAGTACTGGAAAAGCTGCGCCCACCAAGTGTGGCCCAAGGCAGGGTGGTTATAGATATAACAGACAGATCTCTGCCGTGCAATACCGGAAAATATGCCCTTTCTTGGAAGGATGGCGTGTTATCCGTAGAAAAAACCGATCAAAACCCGGATATGTCTACCACAATAGAGGCTATGACTCAAATGGCTATAGGCTATCTTAATCCCGGAGAAGCCGGTTATCGCCAAGACACAACTATATACAGCCAGCATGAAATGTTAATGGCTTTACTCCCTAAAAAGAATATTTGTCTATGGGAGCGGTTTTAGAGGATAATTTTCGAGAGGAGAACAGTTATGAATAATTTTACACTGCATACCCCTACTGATTTCGTATTTGGCAAGGATGCCGAGCTGCATATTGCCGATATGCTAAAAAAATACGACGCAACAAAAATACTGATCCACTATGGCGGCGGTTCGGTTATCAAATCCGGCCTACTGCAACGGGTAGAAGATAACTTAAACGAGGCAGACATTGCCTATGTAAAGCTGGGCGGCGCTCAACCCAATCCCATAGATACCTTGGTATACGAGGGTATCGAGCTATGCAAAAAAGAGAAAGTGGACTTTGTACTGGCGGTTGGCGGCGGGTCCACCATCGACTCTGCCAAAGCCATTGCCGTAGGCGCATTATATGACGGAGATTTTTGGGACTTTTTTGACAGAAAACTGCCGATTACAAAAGCCCTTAAAGTGGGGACCATACTGACTATCCCCGCTGCAGGCAGTGAAGCTTCTTCATCTATGGTGATAACCAGAACTGCGGGAGACGAAGCTTTAAAGCGCGGCGCCGGTTCTCCGTATATTATTCCTGTATTTTCTTTACTTAACCCCGAGCTTAACTATACCCTTCCTGCCTTCCAAACCGCTTGCGGCATAGCGGATATGATGGCCCATGTTATGGAACGTTACTTTACCCCTACCAAAGATGTGGAAATTACAGACAGATTATGCGAAGCAGTACTGCTTGCCATCATTAACGAAGCACCAAAAGCCGTTAACGAACCTTATAATTATGGCGCACGAGCTAATCTCACCTGGGCCGGTACCATCGCCCACAACGACTCATGCGGCGTAGGACGCGTTGGGGATTGGGCTTCTCATCAGATGGAACATGAGCTGTCCGCCTTATATGGTGTAGCCCATGGAGCAGGACTTGCTGTGATGTTTCCGGCTTGGATGAAATATGTATGCGAGACGGATTTGGATCGCTTTGTACAGTTTGCCACTCGTGTATGGGGCGTGGCCAATGGAGCTGATAAAAAGGCTGTGGCATTAAAGGGCATTGAAGCTTTGGAAAATTTCTTTACCTCCATCGGGCTGCCTGTTAACTTCGAACAGCTGGGAGCCAAAAAGGAAGATATCGATCTCATGGTAAAGACACTTAATATCAATATGGGCGACACTATCGGCAATTTTAGAAAATTGAGTATGGAAGATGCCAGAAAGGTATATGAATTGGCTGTTTGATTCGGCCGATACACAGTTCCATATATAACATTATAAAGCGAACCGAGCAGCTTTTACCCATAGGATCAAAAGCGCTCGGTTCGCTTTATTTAGAAGTTTGCACCAATCAAGAGATTCTTGTTTTCCAAATGTTTTGTGTTTAACTGTAAACACCCTCTATATAACGGAACTTTTTATGTCTTGGAAAATTTGCTCAACCACTCTATCGGCACTCGTATCTTTATGTATAATTTTTTCGCAGATATCCGGCAGATGATCTTTATCCCGCCACCACCGCTTCATTTCAACCGCTCCAAACTCATGGGAGTTTGGCTTTTGCTTGTGTCGCTCCAGAGTTTCTTCAAAAGGCACATCAAAGTAATATGCAAAAACTTGACTGGCATATAAGTCCTTAACTAAAGTAAATAGGCCCTCGTAGTAGTCTGAATAAAATATGCCTTCTAAAATAGTTAATGCACAATTTTTGTGACCATATGTCACAAGATTTTTTAGCAACTCAATCGCTTGATTGTTTGGCCGATCTTTAACAAAAAGCATATCTCTTCGCACATAATCTTGCGATATCAAAAAGGTTCCTTCACCAAGCCTTTTTTGAAAGGCCTTTGCTACTGTGGATTTTCCACATCCGGAGTTGCCTCTTAACACAACAATTTTAGGCATCTGATCATACATGGGTGCTATCTGATTTAGTTTATCCAATACTGTTACGCTCTTCTCAAATGGATTGTGTTTTGTTATCATAAAACCAATGTTGATTACCCCTGTATAGAAAGGATGGGTTTCATGGATAATGATACAAAAGTATTGTCGCTACTGGAAGGTCTGACTACAACTGTAGCCCAGCTCCAAAACAACTTTACCGAATTAACACTGTACAACGCAAAGACTGCGAGCCACCAAGCTTTTATACTAGCAGAAATTGTAGCCATGAAATCGGACATTAACACTATGCAATCGAGTATTGGCACCATGCAAGCAGATATCTCCAAAATCGAAACTAACCAAGCCTCTATGCAAACAGATATCTCCAAAATCGAAATTAACCAAGCCTCTATGCAAGCAGATATCTCCAAAATCAAAACTAACCAAGCCTCTATGCAAGCAGATATATTATCCATCAAAGCCCAGCAGATCGACGATACCGAAATGCTGGAAATCATCATCGGGCAAACTGCTGTACTAACCAAAGGCCAATTTACTCATGGTCAAGAGATAGAGAAAATTAAGGCAATCATATAACCAATCTTTTGGAGATTGCCCAGTTAGGTGTGTAAATATTTCACATCCCTTTCATTTACACTCTCCACGATATTCATCCCTATTTATCGCAAACTCCAACCTATCCTTCATTTTCCCGTCATGCCACTGAGCTTTTATTTTTTCTGCTTCCTGCCTAAACCCTAATTTAGCCATAACTTTTTGCGTAGGCTCATTCTCCTTATAACAGCCGGTAGTAATCCTTATACAATTATCCTCTAAAAAAGCATATTCCAACACGCGGGTTGCCGCCTCGGTAATATACCCCTTATTCTGATACTCCGGCAAAATAAACCATCCGATATGACCGACTCGACCCAAGGGATTTATTTCTGTAATGTCGTAGCCCACTCCGCCAATTAACCGACCATTTTCTTTAAGCGTAACGGCAAAACGTTGTGCTTCGCCGTTTTGCATCTTTTCGATGGCATCATCTATGCTCAGCTTAGCTTCTTCCAGACTTTCCGTGGTGATATCGTTCAGATAATACATATTCTCTTTATCAGAAAGCAGTTGGTAGCAATCATACAAATCGCTTACAGCATATGGACGCATGATAAGCCGTTTAGACTCTAATCTCATTTTCTTTCCCTTTCCCATCACAAGCCTATCACTTCAATATACCTTATATAATAACACCTTCTAACGGGGGCTGCGCTTTTTGGGTTGCTTTTTAGGATTCCCATATCGCATGGCATCCAGCTTTCGGGCGGTTTCCGCATCCAATAGTCCGGCCAGGGGATTATTTTTAACCGGTTGTATATCCAGATACTTCTCCCTCAGTCGCTTTTTTGCATATTTAATGTCCATCTGCAGATCCTCGGCGGACATACGTCTGGCCCCTCGGCTTAAGATAATCACTTGTTCCAGCATATCCGAAGTGGCTACAATGACTGTATCATGCCTGGACAGCTCCCAAGCCTGCTGCTCAATATAATGATCCGCCGTCTCCGCCTCTTTAGTGTATACCACGGTAATATTATGGTATTCCACCACACTGCCTATGCCTCCCTCCACCAAATGGGCATCAAAAACCGCAATCACAATCTGCCCTGTAACCCCTTGATAATCACACAAAATATCACATAGCTTTTGGCGTGCAGTAGCCAAAGAATCGACAGCTAATTTAGTCAGTTCTTCCCAGGCAAAAATAATATTGTATCCGTCAACCAGAAAATATCCCCGTGTCATTGTCAATTGGTTTGATTAACTCGGCTGCGTACTACTTCGTAAATCATAATCCCAGCCGCTACAGACGCGTTTAGGGAAGAAATACGGCCCAACATAGGGATCCGCACGATAAAATCCGCTTTTTCTCGTACAAGACGGCTGACACCTGTCCCCTCGGCGCCCACCACCAAGGCAATTGGGCCCGATAGATCCGTTTTATACAGGCTTGTCCCATCGGCTTCGCCGTCACCGCAAACAATCCACAATCCCGCTGTTTTTAACTCTTCAACCGTGCGGCCAATATTCGTGACCCGTGCCACCGGCACATGCTCTATAGCTCCGGCAGAGGTCTTGGCTACGGCACCTGTCAATCCCACGGCCCGCCGTTTGGGGATAATCACTCCATGAGCCCCTCCGGCATCTGCTGTACGCAAAATAGCCCCCAAATTATGAGGGTCACTGATGCCGTCTAAAATAATCACAAAAGGCTGCTCGCCTTTTTCAGCGGCGGCAGCTAAAATATCTTCTACCTCTACATATTCTTTGGCCGGACATAGGGCTATAATCCCCTGATGGTTGCCCGATTGAGCGAGCATATCCAGCTTGACCCGCTCCACAGGGGTCACGACAATCCCCTGTTCTCGTGCTTTAGCGGCAATCACTTTTAATGTGCCCGCAAAAGTTCCGTCCGTTTCCTTTTTTACTAAAAGGCGATCTATTGGTTTGTTGTGGTTAATGGCTTCTAGTACGGCTTTACGCCCCTCTAGCTGAAGGGTTTCTATCCAGTCTTCCCGATCTCCATTTTGGTCCTTGTTTTGATCTCTGTATTGATCTTGATTATAGTTTTTACGCTGACCTCTGTTTTGGCCTTTGTTGTAATTGTTCTTCTGATTTCTTTCGTTATTCATGGCTGCCCTCTTCTTTAGGAATAAAATAATCAACCGGTTCGTATTACTTACCTTCTGTTATATTAACACAAAACTCAAATACTTCTGCCAAGCGCTCGTGCCGTTCATTTACAAATAAAAAGCCAAACAGCACCTCCAGGCCCGTAGCGTGGCGGTATTCTAATGTGTTTGCGCTTTTTGCCCTGGAATATGAATGAAGATTACGGCCTCGTTTCATAACGGCCTGTTCTTCCTGGGTTAAAAGTGGCTCTATGTGATGATACATCGACGCCTGGGCGGCGGCGGATACATATTGGCGAGCCTGCTTGTTTAAGGTATTTACGGGACGGTTTCCTCCGGAAAGAAGCATCTTGCGTACATACAGTTCGAACACCGCATCCCCCATATAGGCCAGACATTGGGCAGAATAATGTTTATTTGCAATTATCTTCTCGTCTATTTTGTCCTCCATTACTTTGCTGTCCATCTCACTCCGGTTGGTGTATCCTCGAGTACGATCCCCTGGGCCAATAAGTCATCTCGTATTTTATCCGCTTCGGCCCAGTTTTTGTTTTTGCGGGCTTCTTGGCGCTGGGCGATTAGGGCCTCTATTTCATCTTCATTGCTGTGTACAGTATTTTCAGTCTGAGCCAAACCCAGCAAATCAAGGAGTTGATCTAAAATTTCTTGCATACCTTTTGCAAAAGGTTTTGAAATATCCTGTTCGTGCATTTTCACATTAATGAATTTAACCAACTCAAACACTACCGAAATCGCATCTGCCGTATTAAAATCATCCTCCATACGGGCTTCAAAATCCCTTTTAAATGCTTCGGCTTCTTTTAACCAAATGGCCTCATTTTCACTGAGAGTCTCTGCGCCGCTTTTGGCCGCATCGCCCAGCAGTTCCCAGCATTTTTTGATCCTGGCAAACCCCTTTTGTGCAGACTCAAGCAGCGCTTCGCTATATTCCAAAGGCATACGATAATGGCCCGATAACAGAAAAAAACGTATTATTTCGGGAGGAAATCGTTCCGCTACATCTCTAAATGTAAAGAAATTACCCAATGACTTAGACATTTTTTTATGCTTATTAGTTAGCATGCCATTGTGCATCCAATATTTAACAAAGGGAGCATCTTGTAATGCCTCACTTTGGGCTATTTCATTTTCATGATGGGGAAAAATCAAATCTTCCCCTCCTCCATGGATATCCACATTCCCTTGCAGATACTCTTTGACCATGGCAGAACATTCTATATGCCATCCGGGACGACCGGTACCCCAGGGGCTTTCCCAATAGGGCTCTCCCGGTTTATTGGGTTTCCACAATACAAAATCCACCGGGCTTTGCTTTTGATCGTTGATCTCTACTCTGGCACCGGCCAGCAAATCGTCAACATTTTTTCCGGAAAGCTTACCGTATCCTTTGGACTTATGGGTATCAAAAAAGACATGACCTTCTCGGACATAGGCATATCCCGCTTCTATCAGTTGTGAGATCATTTCGATGATTTTATCCATCTCTTCTGTTACTCTTGGATAGTGATCCGCCGGGCAAATTCCCAAGGCCTTGTAATCAACAAAAGCTTCATCTATATATTTATCAGCTACCGCCTGGGGAGATATACCTTCTTCCAGGGATCGCTGGATAATCCTATCATCTACGTCGGTAAAGTTTTGTATCATGGTGACTTTGTATTTTTTGTATTCAAGATATCGCCGCACGGTGTCAAAGACTACGTAACAACGCATGTTTCCTATATGAAGGAGATTATATACGGTAGGTCCGCAGACATATATGTTTACGCGATTTGCTTGATGAGGAATAAACTCCTCTTTTTTTCTTGTTAAAGTGTTGTAAATTTTCAATGGTAACCGTCCTTTAGAATTGATTTTCATTTATCAGCGAAAACTAACATCCCGTATTTCATCATAAAACAAATCATATATATTCGTGTTGCACAGTTTATCAAAATAAGCTTTCAGCTCAAAAAAAGAGTCCCACTTTTTCAATGTAAGCTCATTAAAACCATGACGCCTTGTAGCGTCAACCAGCCTTTTTTCCATCATACACACGCCTTCAGCCATCCCCATGGCATCGCACAATTGAATCAACTTATCATAATCGTTATATTCCGATTGTTCTAAAAACGAAGTAATAACATCCATTTCCGCTTCCGAACAATCGTAATCCCCGCCCGAATACGCTCCCAGACATTGATAAGGAAACGAATGCGACAAACATATCGTTGCGATTTCTTCAAATCCTTTTTTATTTAAAAGATCATAGCCCGCATAAATATGATGGAGTCCACGTACGCCTTCATAACGCCCTATATCATGTAATAACCCCGAAAGATAAGCCCTTTGCGGATCAAGTTTGCTTTGTCTCGCTATCGTTTCAGCTACCCGCCCAACAACTCGGCTATGGTCTGCCCACGGTCCCGGGTTTTGTTCATGAGCCCATGTTAATAATTGCTCCGCTTCTTCTCTGGTTGGCAACATCTATAGATTTCTCCTTACTCCATTTCATCTCGCTATTTCATTTTAGCGCTCTATCAGCTCTACTTTTGAAACCACACGCCCGGGTACTCCCACTACGGTACTACCCGCCGGAACTTCTTTAAGCACCACCGATCCCGCTCCTACACGGGCATGATCTCCTACGGTAAAAGATCCGATAACCTGGGCATTGGCTCCAACCACCACATGATTGCCGATAGTCGGGTGCCGCTTACCTTTTTCTTTACCGGTAGCTCCCAAAGTTACCCCGTGAAAAATAGTCACATAATCGCCTATTTCACTGGTTTCTCCAATGACTACCCCCATGCCATGATCAATAAAAAGACATTTGCCAATCATCGCACCCGGATGTATCTCAATTCCCGTAAGCCAGCGAGCCAGTTGGGAAATAAATCTGGCCAGCCAAAATAAACTATGTTTGTACAGCCAATGGGCTACTCTATGGAAACCGACGGCCCAAAAGCTGGGATATAACACAATCTCCGCACTGCTTCTCATCGCCGGATCATTTTTTTTAATATTATCAATGTACTCCTTCAAAATTAACCACCCTCTATATCAATAACGTCACCGCATGGGCCGCCATGCCTTCTCCCAGGCCGGTGAAACCCATCCCTTCTTCAGTCGTGGCTTTTATATTAACCAGCTCTACAGGTATATCCAGTGTTTTGGCAATGTTCTTTGCCATGACAGGCAAAAACTCTGCAAGTTTTGGTTGCTCGGCTACTATTATTCCGTCAATATTTCCGACGGACAGGGATGCTTTGCGGATCATACTTCCTACCTCTGCTAACATATGCGTACTGGAGGCATTTTTGTACCTACTGTCACTATCCGGAAAATGACGACCTATGTCACCCATACCGGCTGCCCCAAGCAAAGCATCCATGACAGCATGGATCAATACATCCGCATCGGAATGGCCCAAAAGTCCTTTTTTAAAGGGAATAGCACAACCGCCTAAAATCAAATCACGGCCTTCTACCAGCCGATGGACATCGTATCCGATACCTATTCGCATCATAGCTCACGCTCCCTGCCAAGATTATATAATGAACTCAATGAGAAACAGTCTTGGCGGAGCGGCACCCGAAAACGCGCAACAAGGGTTTTCGGGCGGTTTTGCCGCGACAGACGGGACTGATTTCGAATTAATTCATTATACTATAGGAACGGGTATATGGAAAGAATTTCTGGAAATATTCACCACAGCCCATCCATTGCGCAGCTATTTTCAAATGTGACATAGGGTGTCCGAATATATCTGTTATACTATAGTGAATTTACTTGAAAACAGATGAAAGCGAAGCGGAAAATCCACGGCATTAGGTGGTTTTCCGATGAAGCTTGAATCGATTTTCAAGTTAATTCACAATAGTGAATTTACTTGAAAACAGATGAAAGCGAAGTGGAAAATCCACGGCATTAGGTGGTTTTCCGGTGAAGCTTGAATCGATTTTCAAGTTAATCCACTATAGTGAATTTACTTGAAGGGGTGTTTTAATCCATGGATATGAACGAAAAAAACAGATGCACCTGGGCAGGAGATACGCCCATATACGTAGATTACCATGACCACGAATGGGGACGACCCGTACACGATGATGGCAAGCTGTTTGAAATGCTTATCTTAGAAGGGATGCAAGCGGGTCTGACTTGGATCACTGTACTCAAAAAACGAGAGGCATTTAGACAAGCTTTTGATGGATTTGACCCCAAAAAGGTCATGCATTACGACGACGCAAAAATTCAGGAGTTGATGGCAAATGAGGGAATAATCAGAAATCGCTTGAAAATTAACGCGGCGATTACTAATGCCAAATTATTTTTGGAGATTGTTGAAAAGTATGGAAGCTTCGATAAATTTATATGGGAATACGTAGATTACACGCCGATTATAGGTCATCCCACAAAAACCGAAGATATCCCCGCAACGACTCCGCTGTCCGATCAAATAAGCAAGGATTTGAAAAAAATCGGATTTAAATTTGTTGGATCAACCATTATTTACGCATTTATGCAAGCCACCGGTATGGTTAATGATCATGCGACAGACTGTTTTGTATATCAAGAATTGTTGGGCAGAGAGTAATCTGCAATAAAAAACAACCGGTTAGTCACTCTAACCGGTTGAAATTATATCTGCTCTTACAACGACTTCAAATACGCGCAATCTTCCGTAACGCATTTAAAAATATCCCCTGCGTAATCATACTCACGTTCTATAATAAAAGCTTCCGCCCCTTGAGCCAGGGCCGCATCCCGCACTACAGGCCAATCGATAATACCTTTTCCCGTGGCTACATTCCACTTATTTTGCTCCTGCCACTGCTTGATGATTTCCGGTGGAATCTGAGGACGGCCATTTTCGTCTTTGGGGAATTTTCCAAAATCCGGTGCCTTTTCGGCTCCTGCTATTTGGGAACATTCTTTTACATGGATCATCTTAAAGCGGCCCGCGTATTTTTTTATGAAAGCCGGAACATCGCATCCCGCACAGGTAGCCCAGCCTACATCCAACTGGAAACATACCAGATCCGGATCGGTATTTATCAGTAACGAATCCATCAAAGTCCCGTCTTTACACTCCAAAAACTCGTGACGGTGATTATGATAACCAAAACGAATCCCTTTATCTTTACACAGCTTTCCGGTTTCGTTGAGGATTTTGGCAAAAGCGGCCGCGTCTTCGTATGTTTCCATATTGTACATAGGGTCAATGATATATTTGAGCCCCAACTCTGCAGCGTACTCCAGATTAGCCGCCACTTGATCCGATTTGATATGAGCGCTGAGGGGCTCAAGGCCTAAATCAGCCAAGACCTTTTTAAGCTCTCCCGCGCTTAACCCGCCGTAGTTACCGGCAAATTCTACCCCTGTATAACCAATTTCCGCTAAGCGTTTAAGAGAACCTACAAAATCTTTAGCTGTTTCATCTTTAATGGAGTATAACTGAATATATCTCTTGTTCATAACAGGAGCTCCTCTCAATTACGTCACAATTATCGCATTCCAATTATTACATCTCAAACCGGAATAATATTATTCACTTCTCAAAGCTTCAAGCTCGCGCTTCCTGGCTTCAATAACCTTCGCCTGTACATCACCCGGCGCTTCTTCGTAACGGTCAAACACCATTGTAAAATGACCGCGTCCTTGGGTCATCGAACGCAGATCTGTAGAATAACGCAGCATTTCCGCCATAGGGGCCTCTGCGGTAATCACATTCTTTTTACCCACAATTTCTGTACCCATAATACGGCCGCGGCGCTTACTCATATCGCCCATAATATCACCGGTATAATCTTCCGGCACAGTGACGACTACTTTAACCACCGGTTCCAAAATAGTTGGTTTCGCTTTCATAAAGCCATCTTTAAAAGCGATGCTTGTGGCCAGTTTAAATGCAAGTTCCGAAGAGTCTACATCGTGATAAGAACCATCTACCAATGTAGCTTTTAAACCTACAACAGGGTATGCGGCCAACGGCCCGGCAAGTACACATTCCTGTAAGCCTTTTTCCACCGCGGGATGGTATTGCTTCGGCACAGAGCCGCCAAATATCTTTTCTTCAAATACATACGCCGTACTCAAATCACCGGACGGCTCAAATTCAATATGAACATCGCCAAACTGGCCCCGTCCGCCGGATTGCTTTTTGTGTTTACCCTGCACTTTTACTTTCGATTTAATCATCTCTCTGTACGGGATAATCGGGGTTTCCAATTCGACTTCAATTTTATAGCGGGATTTCAGGCGGTTAACCAACACATCCAGCTGATTATCCCCTACTCCGGAAACCACGGTCTGTTTCGTCTCTTTATTTATTTCAAACTTAATCGTTTTATCTTCTTCAAGCAATTTTGTAAACGCAGCCGAAATTTTATCCTCGTCGCCCTTGCCCTTAGGCACAACGGCCAAAGTCAGCAGCGATTGAGGGAAATCTATACCCGGCAATTTTACAGGTTTCGCCTTATCACATAGGGTATCCCCGGTAGCTGTGCTGGAAAGCTTGGCTATCGCTCCAATATCTCCGGCCCGCACTTCGCTGGCATCGATCTGGTCTTTACCCCGCAAGACAAATAGCTGCCCGGCTTTTTCCGTAATCTCCTGATTAGTGTTATACAAGGAAGCGTCCTTTTTAAGTACACCGGAAACTACTTTAAACAAACTCAAACGCCCCACATATGGGTCGGCGATGGTTTTAAATACAAAGGCCGCCAGACTTTCGTCTTCGGTGCATTTTAAGGTAATCGCTTCCCCATCCGGAGTTTCCGCTTCTACGGTCGTTCTCATTTCGGAAGCCGGAGGCAAATATCTGTTAATCATATCTAAAAGAGGCTTAATGCCTTCTTTTTTATTTAAAGCCGTACCGCATAAAACCGGGGCAAGAATTTTGGCTTTAACACCTTCCTGCACACCTTTGCGTACTTCTTCTACTGTAAGAGTCTCTTCACTAAAGTATTTTTCCATGAGTTCTTCGTCAGTTTCGGCTACTGCCTCTACTAAATCCGCAAAAGCTTGATCAGCCTCATCCATGGCAGACTCGGGGATTGCTTTAGGCTCCGCTTCGTAGCTAAAGCCACTTTTTACCATTACATCTACGTAACCAACACAAGCACCGTTTTCAAAAAATGGCACCATAACAGGGACAACACCAAGGCCAAACATATCTTTGACTTGAGTTAAAACTTTTTCAAAATCAGCATTTTCGTCGTCCATTCCGTTGATAAATAAAAAGCAGGGCAGGCCCATTTCTTGGGCATATTCCCAAGCAAGTTCTGTACCCACTTCCACACCGGATTTGGCGGACACCATGATCAGTGCCGCATCCGCAGCTGCAAGGGCTTGTTTCACATCACCTGCAAAGTCAAAATACCCCGGCGTATCTATAAAATTAATTTTTTGTTCGCGCCATTCTACCGGCACTACAGACATATTAATTGAAACGCCACGCCGTATTTCTTCAGGGTCATAGTCGGATACGGTGTTGCCGTCTTCTACGCGCCCCATACGACTGGTTGCGCCTGCTACAGACAAAGCTGCTTCTACTAAAGTTGTTTTACCACAGCCGCTATGGCCTAATACTGCTACATTACGAATCTCCTTTGCCGAATACACTTTCATATCCTTTTGGAACCTCCCCGTTACAGCCTAACATGTTTTCAGGCCTTTTCTACGTATTATATAGTTATTCCTACGATATGACAACCGTTTTCTTAAGAACATTTCATAGTATTTTCCCGCGGAAAAATCAGTGCATATGTCATATTGCCAAAAGTAACCTGAAAACTTATAATGAACACATGAGCAGAAAATTTCTTATTATCAATTCTAAATTAAAGGAGCGAAGACAATGCCTGTAAAAATGGCAATTATCGGTATGGGCGGCATGGCCGGCTGGCATTACAAAAACATTAAAGAAAAAGTACCCGGCATCCAAGTGGTTGGTGCCTATGACATTAGAGATGAAGCCAAAAAAAATATCGATGACTTAGGGATCATCAATTATAAAAGTCCCGAAGCCATATACGAAGATAAAGATATCGACCTGGTCCTTATTGCCACTCCTAATGATGTACACAAATCCTATGCGATTGCCTGTCTTGAGTCCGGCAAGCATGTCCTTTGCGAAAAACCGGTTACCCTAAACACAGCCGAATTGGACGAAATCATTGCCGTAGCCAATAAAACGGGTAAACTCTTTACTGTGCACCAAAATCGGCGCTGGGACTCGGATTATCTTACCGTACGTAAAATACTAGCCGACAAAATCCTTAACGGCCTGTACCGGATAGAAACCAGAGTACAGGGGTCCAGGATGCTGATCCATGGCTGGCGCGGCTATAAGATTAACGGCGGCGGGATGGTTTTGGACTGGGGTATTCATTTAATAGATCAATTGTTAGACTTATTCCCCGAGAAGATCGTCTCCATCTTTGCCGATTTCAATCAGATCGTTACCCCGGAGGTAGAGGACGACTTTACCGCGTTTCTCACTTTCGAAAACGGCCTAACCGCTGTGGTTAATGTATCGATGGCTTCCTTTATCGTGCAGCCCCGCTGGCATCTCTTCACTAAAGACGGTGCCGCGCAGATTCTCAATTGGGACTGCGAAGGGGAAATCGTCAGGCTGTCTGACGCCAACGACCTGGAGTGGGCAGAGGATATTGTCTACACTTCTGCCGGGCCTACCCGTTCTATGGCTCCCAGGCCCAAGACAACGGTGGAAACCCTGCCTTTGCCTGTAGTCACAGGGGATTGGCTTGATCTGCACCGCAATATCATCGATGTGATAGCCGGTAAAGCAGAGCCCATTGTTACCCATACCCAGGCACGGCGCTGCATGCAGGTGGTAGACACTATCTTCGAATCCGCTCGTACCGGAGCGTCAGTGGCATGTAATATTTAGACATATTTAACCTAAGGAGGCGACATTTGTGAAAAAAGCATTGATTTTTCAAGGTGGCTGGGACGGCCATCAACCGGATTTGGTAGCTAAGCGATTTGGCCGCATTTTAAAGGAAGAGGGTTTTGAAGTCACCATATCCGATACCTTGGATTGCCTGGCGGACTTGGAAAAGCTTATGGCTTTAGACCTGCTGGTGGCCTGTTGGACCATGGGAGAAATTGATCAAAAATATACGGAAAATGTTTCAAAAGCCGTGGGAGCGGGGGTCGGATTGGCCGGTTGTCACGGAGGTATGTGCGACTCTTTTCGCAACGATACCCAGTGGCAGTTTATAACCGGCGGCCAGTGGGTAAGCCACCCCGGAGGGGACGGAATAGACTATGTCGTTAATATATCCGCCCATTCTAATCCGATAGTGGCAGGCCTTAAAGACTTTCCTGTGTGCAGCGAACATTACTATCTCCACATAGATCCGGCCATAGAAGTTTTGGCTACGACCCGCTTTCCGGCCGTTACTTATTACAATATAGCCAACAAACCGGTGGATATGCCTGTCGCTTGGACAAAGATGTGGGGAAATGGCCGGGTATTTTACAATGCTTTAGGTCATCACGACGATGTTTTTGACAAAGCTCCAAGCGCCGAGATAATCATGCGCAGAGGGATGTTATGGGCCGCGGAAGGCAAGGAATATACCGTTAAAAATAATCTGACTACCGCTCCATTTGAAAATGAGGCGAAGATGTATTAAAGAGGAGGAACCAATGCCAAAACTGTTATTTCAAGGACACGGAAGTTATCGGCTGACAGCTGATGACGGACGGGTTATTTATGTGGATCCGTTTGCCGGAGAAGGATACGATGTTCCGGCAGATTTTATTTTGGTTACCCATCAGCACGAAGATCACAATGAAGTGGGCTTATGCGCAAAAAAAGACAATTGCAGGATTATCTCCAATGAAGAAGCTTTATCCGGAGGCAAACACAATCATTTTGATTTAGACGGCATTACGGTGCAAGCTGTGGAAGCTTACAACAAGAATCATGATCCTGCCGAGTGTGTAGGCTTTATCATTACCATAGACGGGATAAAGGTATATGCCAGCGGAGACACTTCCACCACAAAGCAGATGGGAGAGTTTGCGGCGCAAGAACTGGATTACGCCCTTTTCCCGGGGGATGATTTTTACAATATGGGGCCAAAAGAAGCCGCAGAGTGCGCCAAGCTGATCAACGCCAAGCATAATATTTTAATTCATGTAAAGCCTGAAGAGTCTCTAAGACAATTGGCAGAGGCCTGGGATGCCCCACATAAGCTGGTTGTGGTCGAAGGGGAAGAAATTGTTTTATAATCTAAAGCGGCTGATGACCGCAATTTAAGAAAAAATCGGGTTTCCCCAAAACATCAAAAGCGGTCAAAGCCGGTAATAGAGCGAAACATGAAAATAAAAACATAAAAAAACAGCAAAAAGAAAGAGGTCAAAATGAAATTTTTATCTTTTAACGCTTACACATTAAAATGGATTGCAGTCATCGCTATGATCCTTAACCACATCGCTATTGCATGGCATGCAATTTTGCCACTTCCCCTTTTACTCCCTTTGTACGCGGTTGGTGGCCTAACATACACCATCATGGCATACTTTGTAGTAGAAGGCTACCGGTATACGTCTAATCTAAAAAAGTACATCTCCCGCCTCTTGATATTTGGTATTATAGCCCAAGCTTTTCATCCGATGGTATTGGGCATAACCCAAATAATGCCGGGGATATTCTTAAACATTATGTTTACCATCACTTTGAGCCTTATTGTTTTGCTGTTATACGACAAAATTAAGATACGCATCCTATTTTGGCTTGTGTTTATTGTTGCCTGTGTAGTGGCTATGTATATGGATCTGTTTTTCATGGGTGTTTTAGTGCCGGTTTTGTATTATGCAATAAAAAAAGAGAGCACAAGGCGTACGGTACCCGGTATTGTATCCGGTACAATTTTCTTGATATTTGGGCTGCTAAGCGCACTTTCTATGATGATGCTGCAAAATATACCGGGTATGGAGCAAGAGGCGCTATACGCTCTCGAAAGCACAGGCATGACGATGGAACTTATCCTGGCCACTCCTACATTTGCCATCGGCTGTTATTTAGGTGCCATCCTTATCAGAAATTATAACGGTGACAGAGGTAAACCTGCAAAATGGTTATTTTATATCGCATACCCCTTGCATTTGGCCATTATAGCTGCTATTTCCCTGGCTTTAGGGCTGACTACATTTAGTTTATTTGGGTTTTAATTTAAGGATTCAACAAATAGCAGGAACCCTCGGCCATTTAAAATAATCTGAGGAACCAGTTGACATGTTTTTATAGATTGACTATAATCATGGGGTGTCACTGGAGAAGTACTCAAGTTGGCCGAAGAGGCGTCCCTGCTAAGGATGTAGGTCGGGTAACCGGCGCGGGAGTTCGAATCTCCCCTTCTCCGGAATTAGGAACAAATACGAACCCCATCAAGTGGTTTTTTGTTGGTGAGGCGTTTGCTGTGGTGTTCCCGTTGGAACAGCTTGGTGGTTAATAAGCCGCCAAGCTGTTTTTCTGTGTGTGGAGTACATTGGAGTGATGGAAATTATATAATAATAACCTTGCAAAGTTGGATTAAAATTGCAAGGTTTTCATTTACCGGCTGTTCTACAATGTAAGCGAAGGGATGATTCGTATGGATTTTTTAAAGCGGATGACGGAGGTTATTGATTACATCGAAGCGCATATCACCGAAGATATTGATTATACCGATGTAGCAAGGATTGTTTGTTGTGGGGTGTATCAATTCGGCAGGATATTTTCGTATGTCGTCGGAGTATCATTGGCCGAGTATATACGTAATAGACGACTTTCGCTTGCCGCACTGGAATTGCAAACCGGCAACGCCAAAGTGCTTGATACAGCTTTGAAATATGGCTATAGCTCTCCCGAATCATTCGCCCGTGCATTTCGCGAGATACATGGCGTGCCACCCAAAGAAGCAAAGGGAACGACACTAAAAATGTATCCAAGAATCACCTTTCAAATTTATATTAAAGGAGCTGTTGAAATGGACTATCGCATCGAAGAAAAAGGTGCCATCAAATGTGTGGGCAAAACGTATCACATCATTAAAGGTGAAGATGTTTGTGCCAACGCATGGAATCAATACCTGGATATTAAAGACGAAAAGACGGGTAGAACCCCGAACGAGGTAATCGCTTATGATTTTAACCTCGACCGCGCCCCGTTGTGGCAGGTAGGCGTATCGCGTGTTTTGGATGATGGTAACACCGTCTTGTCTATTGGCGCAGAGGCCGGGGATGGTGAATATCCAGGATTTGATATGTTTGAAATTCCGGCGGCAACATGGGCATTGTTCCCGGGGAAAGGCAAAGTAATCGAAGGTGTAAACGCGCTGTTTACTAAAATATATACCGAATGGCTTCCGTCAAGCGGGTATGAGCAATCAATGCAGTATACTGTCGAAATTTATCCGCCCGGAGATGCAGGGAGCAACGACTATGCGTTTGAGATTTGGATTCCTGTAAAGAAGAAATAAAGCCACATATTTTTCAGCGTTCCATTCATGTCGCGAGCAGTGCATGGTGGACTCCACTCCCCCATGCTCGCTCGCTGGCCATAACCCAGACCCGGTAATCGCCGCCGCGTTGCGGCGACGGCTACGCGACCTTGCTGCTAATTTGTTTAGTATGCTTGGTTGCTCTGCGGGTATAAGATTGAAATTGCCACATCAAAAGTCGCATCCCGGAATCGTTGACAAAGCCCTAATGATTTACGCCGATATGTTCGATTTTTGAAATATTTCTATAGAAAACCCACGATATTGTGGTATACTGGTGTTGGGGAGTGATGCGTTTATGGACAAAATTTATTTCAAATACGAAGATGACATAATCAATCCTTGCTGGGATAACGTGTTTAAGGCAATTTTCACCAAGGATACACCCGAGTCACGCGGCGCATTAGAGTTTCTTCTGTCGGCTATACTAGGACGTATACTGTCTGTGGTGCTGATAACGGCAAACGAGTCACCTGTGGATAGTTTGAATGAACGTCAAATACGCTACGACATTAGTTGCAAACTCGAAAACGGCGATTTATGTAACATTGAAATGACTCTAAGTCCGGATTCGTTTGAGCCTGTTCGGTTAGAATATTACTCTAGTAAGCTGTTTACCACTCAAGATATACGTGGCAAGGATAAATCATACAATGACTTGAAACACAGCTATCAGATAGCACTGTTGGTAAACGACCCGATATACATGGACGATGTATTTGTCCATCATTTCAAACATTATGGATGAAGAAAACAAAGTGTCGTTGGGTGGCAGGTCACATATCATAGTCATTGAGTTGGCGAAGTTGGAGCAGATAGCGAAGAAGCCCGTAGCCGAAATGACGGCGTTGGAGCGTTGGGCTGTTTTCTTTAGGTACACGCCCGACAAAGACAAGCGGAAACTGATGAACAAGATTATTGAAATTGAGGAGGGAATCGCAATGGCTGGACAGGTGCTTTTACACATTAGCAAAGATGAGAGTGAAAGGGCGAGGCTAACTAGCGAGTACAAGTACGCTGTTGACCTCCAGAGCAGAACGGTGGATGCAGAGCGTAGAGTCCGTAGCGAAGAGCGGACAGCGTTTGCTCGCAAGCTGCTAATGCGAAATAGGCCGATTGAAGAGATAATGGAAGATACTGGTTTAACATATGAAGACATTGAAAATTTAAGCTGAGGATAGACTCTATGTAGTAGACGGTCAGAGAAGGCATTCACGACACAACGCTTGTTTTATGGGGTTCGTATGGAGATGTTAGTGACGTTCTCCCCTTCTCTATCAATTCACTAAGACCCTTTTTCATATCGAAAGGGTCTTTTTATTTGCCCCAAATTCTCCACTACTCCTCCACAACATTCCCGTTGCAACCGCTTGGTGGTTTATAACCCTAGAGGGTGTTTTCTGTACGGAAAAACTAAACCACAGGTTGATTTCTTTTTATTTATTAACTTAAGATGTATGGTTAACCGGTAAGATATGCTTTACAATAAATAAAAAAATTGAGGGAGGTTTTACAATGCTTGAGTTGATGAAAATTGGCAAACAGATAGCGTTGCTTAGGAAAGCAAAGGGATTGACCGGAGAAAAACTTGCAGAGATTTTACAAATTTCTCCTCAAGCTATTTCAAAATGGGAAAATGGAAAATGCTTGCCGGAAACAACGCTACTGCCCGAGTTAGCCAAGGCACTTGATTGCACCATTGATACATTGCTTACACCAAGAGATGAAGCTTACGCATTGGAAGAAAATGATAAGGTATCAAGCTTTTACGAAAATGTTAACGAAGATGTCCGACTAGAAAAGCAAACTTTAGAATTTACACGTTCAAAGAACATTATATCCCGCTACCTTTTTAGTGATGGTATGGAAATAGCGGACATTGGCGGGGGGACCGGCCCCTATTCTTTTTGGTTAGCGGAACAAGGACACAATGTTCATTTACTTGATATAACGCAAAAACATATCGAAATCGCAAAGCAAAAAATCAAAACCGATAATATAGCTTTATCATCATGTATATGTGCCGATGCCCGCAATCTTCCATATCAAAACGAAAGTATGGATTGTGTTTTAATCATGGGCGCACTATATCACTTGCAGTCACAGGAATCACGCGCCAAATGTTTAAGCGAAGCGTTTCGGGTATTGAAACGAGGCGGCCATCTGCTTTGTACAGTGATCAGCCGATATACCGTTTTGGTAGCTACCCTTAAATGGAATTTATCTCATATTTACGGCCTTGATACCCTTAAAAGAATAATTGAAACCGGGAAGGTTGAAGGCTTCACTTTTCCACAGGCATATTTTCATACGCCTAATGAAATCATTAACGAATTATCAACAGCGGGTTTTTACAATACACATACGATAGCCGTTGAGGGAATCGCCAATGCTTTTGGTGATCACGGTTTGCCTGCTGATGAAAATGAATCTGCTCGGCTGTTGCAGTATATTGAGTTGGTAGAATCTACACCCGAATTAATAGGCGCTTCTCGAAATATTATTGCTGTTGGAAAAAAAGCGTAGCAAGTAAAAATGTATGGTCAGACGGCTCCACATTCCTGCCTAAGCCGACCCCAGGTAATCGGGCCAATTATGCCATCAGATACCAACCCAAAAATCTCCTGAAAAGCAATCACCGCGGCCAAAGTCTTTGGACCAAAAACACCATCTTCCACCAACCATTGTATGGACGGCTGTCGAGCAGAAACATTATTCAAACAGCGCTGCACCTGCCTAACAGATTCACCTCTTGAGCCGATGCGCAAAAGTATTCCCGGATATGGAGGCAAACCACTACCCCCGATGGGAAAAGTTTCCCTAATCCCTTCCGCAACCGCCATGGCTACATTATTCACATCAAAACGGGCCATATCCGCGGGATTGTTGATAAAAGCACATTCTACTAAAACCGCAGGCATATTGGTCAGCCTTATGATGCCAAGGGTGTCCTGGCCGTTGGCATTGACCATGGTTTTAATGCCACGATCGGCAAAGCCCAAAGCCACCAGTTGCCGTAAAATGGCACCAGCCAATTGCCTGCCCTTTCCCGTATCTTTGACACTGTAAAACACTTCCGAACCTGTTCCCGGTACTCCTACGTTACTGTTTTGGTGGATCTCTACCACTGCATCCACATTATTTTCATTGGCTAAATTTGCATCTTGTGTAATGCTCCGGTTTACATCGGTGGTACGGTTGTTAATCACCTGATAACCCCAACCGCGTAAAATAGCAGTTGCCCCATTAGAAACTGCCAAGTTTAAATCAGATTCGCGCAGACCATTTCCTAAAGCACCCGGGTCACTTCCACCGTGACCGGCATACATGGCTATTTTTGGCACAACAATCACATCCATTACATTATTACAGCAAAGGCCCTTAACTCTCAGATGGGTTCAAAATTCCTTTACCTATATTGCAATGTATGTTGGCAAGCCTCAATCAGTGAAACTTACACGATAAACTTTACAATGAAAGTGATCCTCATTTGTTACGGCTTAACTTCAGCTACCAAAATCCTTTTGCGCAGCACTGATTGCTTTTAGCCGCCCGCACCTCAACAAAACATCCGCATAAGGCACACATGCCGTTAGTCAGATGATCGCAGGCCTTGCAAAAATCCAAACGCCGGTTATATTCTTCATCAGCAGTTCTTTCCTCCGGGGAAATAGCAGCGACATATTCCATCACAGAGCGATACAGCTCTTCCCCCTGCCCTTCCCGTAACAAGCATCTGCGGCACCAAAGCTGAGGCTGTGACATCAAGCCAGACTAACCGCTATAACACTGCAGGGCGGCATGGCCACGCTCAACAAACCATTTTTAATCTCAACACCATCAAAGGAAACTATCTTCACCCTATCCGGTGCTTCGAAGCAGTTATGATCACAAATACCTCCGGCAAGTATCTGAGCCGTTACTCTTTTAGTCTCTATTGCAGACCCTATTCCTGCCAATGAGATTTCTACAGGGAGAGACGCATCTGCCGAGGGGTTAACCAAAGTCATATACAGCTCTCCACGGCTATTTACCGAAGCAGACACACTGAGATCCGTTTGAGTTTCAAAGGAGGCATAAACCAATGTGGCATCCTGATGTTTCTTGTATAGGTCAAAAACATGATACGTAGGCGTAAGCAGCATTTTATCGCCTTCCGTTAATATAACCGCTTGAAGCACATTAACCGTTTGAGCGAGATTGGCCATGACCACCCGATCCGCAAAGCGATTAAATATATTTAAGGTCAATGCGGCCACCATGGCATCCCGCATGGTGTTTTGTTGATATAAAAATCCCGGATTAGTCCCCGGCTCTACGTCATACCAGGTACCCCATTCGTCTACGATAAGCCCTACTCTGTGCTCCGGATCATACTTATGCATAATTTGAAGATGATTGGTCAGCAGCTCCTCCATTTTTAGGGATTTGCTGATCGTACGGTCATATTCCTCCACATCAAAATCCGTGGCGCTCCCCTTTTTATCCCAAACACCGCTGGGAACGGTATAATAATGAACCGTCAAAGCATCCATATACGGACCAGCTATTTTCATAACGGTATCTGTCCAATCATAATTAAAATCATTGGCCCCGCAGGCGATTTTATATATTTTATTATCCCCGTAATTACGTACATAAGTCGCAAACCGGCGATATTGATCTGCATAAAACTCCGGCCGCATATTACCACCGCAGCCCCAGTTTTCATTACCTACACCCCAGTATTTTACCCGCCAAGGATCTTTTTGCCCGTTTTGACTCCGAAGCTCCGCCATGGGAGAAACACCGTCAAAGGTAAGATACTCCACCCACTCGCTCATTTCCTGAACAGTGCCGCTACCCACATTTCCGTTGATGTACGGCTCACAATCCAGCTGCCGACAGAGTTCCATAAATTCATGGGTACCAAAGCTGTTATCTTCAACCATCCCGCCCCAATGGGTGTTGACCATTTTCTTTCGACCGGCCTTTTCGCCTATGCCGTCTTTCCAATGATATTCATCGGCAAAGCATCCCCCGGGCCAACGTAAAACCGGGATTTTAATATGCCGCAGGGCTTCCACTACATCGGTACGCATCCCTTTTTTATTGGGGATGTCCGAATCTTCTCCAACAAAGATGCCGTTGTAGATACAGCGGCCCAGATGCTCTGAAAAATGGCCGTAAATATTTCGATTGATGACGGCTTTTTTGTCGCTTACGTTGATATGTAGTTTGTTCACTTTGGTTCCTCCTCTGGCTATTTTTTGACTGATTGGTATTGGTTATTTTCAGATATGATTATACCGTACACATGGTAATTTTCAAGCATCGCCAAGACGCATCCACTCAAATTGAACGCTCCATAGCATACATCCTTAACTCCCGCATACAATGATATAACCACGTGTAGAAAAACTCTACACAGATATGCAGGGAGGTTTTATTTTGGAATACACAGATCTATACCGCGATATATCCGAACGTACAAAAGGCGACATATACATAGGCGTAGTAGGCCCGGTACGCACAGGCAAATCCACCTTTATCAAGCGATTTATGGATCTCTTGGTCATCCCCAATATCGAAAACGGCTATGGCCGCGAACGCGCCAAAGACGAGCTACCTCAAAGCGCGGCAGGCAAAACCATCATGACCACAGAGCCCAAATTTGTCCCCAACGAAGCCATTGAAATCAGCTTGGACGATGCCCTATCCTTTAAGGTCCGCATGATCGACTGCGTGGGCTATTTGATTCCCGGCGCCGTCGGACATTTGGACGGGGACGAACCGCGCATGGTTAACACACCCTGGTCCGAAGACCGTATGCCTTTTGTGGAAGCCGCTGAAATGGGCACAAAAAAAGTGATCACAGATCACTCTACAATCGGTATTGTAATAACCACAGACGGCAGTATCTCCGACATCCCCCGGGAAGATTATTTGGAATCGGAAGAACGGGTCATTCGCGAGCTTAAAGCCATTAACAAACCATTTGTCATCCTGCTAAACTCCACGTCCCCCTATGCTCCCGAAAGTGAGAGATTGCGCCAAGAAATCAGTGACCGGCATAAAGTTCCCGTCATGCTGGCTAACTGCGCTCAACTTAAGATGGATGACATCCATTCCATCATGGAAAAAATACTGTACGAATTTCCCGTAAAAGAAATTCGCATTAACTTCCCAAAATGGATAGAGACCCTGACGGCCGATCATTGGCTCAAGCAGGAATTTATCAGATCCGTAAAGGAAATGGTGGTGGATATCGGCAAACTTCGTGAGATGAAGGATTGCACCGGTACATTAGAACTTAACGAGCATATCAAAAAGGCATATTTAGAACGTATAGCCTTGGGCGAAGGCTCGGTACATATCGAAGTGAGTGTTGATGAGGGACTGTTTTACCGCATATTAAGCGAAACAACCGGCATGGATATTGCGGGCGAATACCAATTGATCGCCACCATCAAAATACTGGCCGAAGCCAAAAAAGAATATGATAAGATTAAATATGCATTGGAAGAAGTGAGATTAAAGGGTTATGGCATTGTTACCCCGGCCACCGACGAAATGAAATTGGACCGCCCTACCTTGGTTAAGCATGGGTCCAAATATGGGGTCAAAATAAAAGCCAGTGCCCCAAGTCTTCACCTTATCAGAGCAGATATAGAAACCGAAATATCCCCGCTAGTGGGCAATGAAGAACAAAGTGCGGATCTCATTACATACATCACCAAGGAAATGGATGAAGACCCCAACAAGATTTGGGATTTAAATATGTTTGGAAAGTCCATGCATGAAATGGTCAGAGACGGCCTGCAAAATAAACTCTTTCGGATGCCGGAAGATGCTCAAATGAAGTTTCAGGAGACTTTACAAAAGATTATTAACGAAGGGTCCGGCGGGCTGATTTGTATTATCTTGTAGTGTACCGAAAACCTTAAATCGGTCTCATTTATTCCCAAAAATGTTTGACGGTTTCTAACCGCGAAAACTGTCCTCTCAAGGCTGTCGGATTTTTCTGATGGCCTTGAAACATTCACAATTTGGGCTCTGCTGAGACCGATTATTATATCACTGCAAGTTATTTTTTGAGCCTGTCAAGCATCCTGTCTAAAGTAGTGTTTGCCACTAACTCCTCCGGGAAACTGATCTCATTCAGCAGCTGAAGCGCCCGAGAAAAATCCCCCACAAAAAACGAACTATGTGCATCGCTGCTCACTACAATCGAAACACCCATCTCCGCACATTTAAGGGCAAATTTACGATGTGCATTTATTATTTCGTCTCCAAAATCAAAGGAATGCTCGTTCATTTCAACAATACATCCAAACTGTTTACACGCTTTGAGCACTTCATCTACATCATAGTCTATTCCGTTTCGGATCGGATGTCCAATGATGTCTATTTTAGGGTTAGCCGCAACATTACAGTACATTTGAGTGTATTGTGCAAATGTGCCGGAATCGTAGCCGGGAAAATGATGAACGCTTGCAATAGCCACCTCACGGCTGTCCAGCATCGAGTCGGCAAAAGTTATATCTCCTCGCCAAGACAGCTTATTATGACCGGCCAAATTTCCATTAAAATCTGCAATATCAATTTCTGTACCGGCCAATATGCGTACACCGTGGATCACTTTCGGGAGAGCCGACATGTTCATGGCTGTCCCGGAAGATATAAATACGCTGTCTTCGTCTTCGGGAAAAGTACCTCCAAAGCCGAAATGATCGGTCATTGCAATAGCCTCAAGCCCTTTTTCTTTAGCATGTATGGCATTTTCTTCAATAGTCGAAAATGCGTGACCACTGGCCAGCGTATGGGTATGCGGGTCAACTTTGATTGATAACATGTACTTTCTCCAATTCTTTTCATAAATTTTGTGTTACAGAGCATAGTGAATTAATTCGAAATCACTATAACTGCTGATAATCCTCGTTTTATCCTTTGATAGAACCGATCATCACGCCTTTAACAAAATATTTTTGGACAAATGGGTAAATCATCATCATTGGAATAATCGCCACCATTATTGTGGCATATTGAATCAGAAAACGATACATTTCTACATCGGCTGCCTCCGCGGCCCCTATAATCATTGCGTCTTGGTTCATAATAACAATTTCACGAAGAGCAAGCTGCAACGGAAACAAGCCTCGGTCACGTAAATAGATAGAGGCGTGAAACCAAGCATTCCAGTGCTGTATCCCATAAAAAAGCCCAACAACCGCTACAATAGCCTTTGACACCGGTAAAATAATCTGGAAAAGTATCCGAAAATGTCCCGCTCCATCCATAAGCGCCGCCTCCGAAAGGGATTCCGGCACCTGGGCAAAAGATGTACGCATAATGAGAATCAAAAAAACCGACATGGCGTTGGGTATAATAAGCGCCCACCGAGTATCCAACAACCCCAGATCCCGTACTACCATAAAGGTTGGAATTAACCCGCCGCTAAAGATCATTGTAAATGTGATCATAAAAGCAATAAGGGATTTAAAATAAAGTCTGGGTCGGGATAAACAATACGCGGCAAGTATAGTTAACCCCACGCCAAGGGAAGTGGCACCCACCACATAGATCAAAGTATTCATATACGCCGTGATGATGGCGTCGTTGGCAAAAACTAATCGGTATCCGCCAAGTGTGGCTTCGCCTAACGGCTGTAAAATGAGCCCGGTATGTGCACTAAGTAGTCCCGGATTACTAATCGATCCCATGGCAACATGCCAGATAGGTATGAGAAACACAAAGATAAGCCCAATCATTCCTATGGTATTAAAAAAAGCAAATACAAGCTCGCCGGTAGTTCTTTTAGTCATAATCAACAACCCTCCTTCTATTTACCACAAACTAGTGTCACTAAAACGGCGGCTAAACGCATTTGCGGTAAAGATTAAAATGAAGTTTATGATCGAATTAAACAGATTAACAGCAGTGGAAAAGCTGAAATTGCTTTCGAGAATACCTACCCTAAAAACATAAGTTGAGATAACATCAGCGGTTTCAAAGGTAGCCGGTGAATACATCAGCAAAATGGTTTCAAACCCAACATTCATAAGCTGACCGATTTGTAAAATAAGCAGCACCGTAATGGTAGGTAACAGTCCGGGCAATGTCACATACAAGGTTTGTTTAATCCTGCCCGCCCCATCGATTTTGGCAGCTTCGTACAATTCCTGATCTATACCTGCAAGCGCCGAAATATAGATGATACTTGCAAATCCCAGTTGAGACCAAATATGCTGTCCGATAAACAGGGTCCTAAACCATTCCGGCCTCGCCATAAGTGCACCACCGCGATCGCCAAAAAACACGGCAATTTGAGTGATGATACCGTCCGCCGTTGTAAAGTCCCTAAGAATACCAATGATAACTACTGTAGAAATAAAAAAAGGTAAGTAGGATATGGTTTGTACGATTCGTTTAAAGTATTGGTTGCGAACCTCATTTAAACAAAGCGCAAAAATAATCGGAAGGGGGAAAAAGATAACTAACCGTAAAACGCTTATCATAAGGGTATTACGGATTAATCGGCCAAAGAAAATGGAGTTGAAAAATTGCCGGAAATTGTCAAGCCCTACCCATTGACTGTCCCAAAGCCCCCGAGCAATAGAAAAATCTTGAAAAGCCATCAATATGCCAACCATTGGCCGATAGTTGAAGATCAAAAAATGGATTACAACAGGCAAAACCATTAAGTAAACAACATAGTTTACTTTAAGATCTCTCAGGATCTCTTTTTTTACTAAAGCCCTTTTGGAAACGTTAGGCAAAGCCCCTGTTTTAGTCATAGGTCTGCCCCTTTCATTCAGATAAAATCAGATAAAATTTGGGGGGAAACTTTTTCGGAAAAAGTTTCCCCCAACTTCCCTTTAGAGGGTATTTAAAATTTTCACATCACTTTAATATAAATTTACTACAGCATTGCCAGACAAATCCTGCGAAGCTTAGCGATTGCGATACCTGTCAAGTCCAGCTTGTTGAATGGAGATTGCTTCCTCAATACCCATGGAAATCAATGTATCACGGAAGGTATCAAACTCAGACATAGGAATACTTCCGGTAATAAATCGTACGTTATGTTCCTGTACAAACGTTTCAATATCAGAGTAAATGGCATTGAATCTTGAGGCTTCTTCAGGGGTTAATGTAATACGCTCAGGCAATACCCAATCAGCCCCAAAAGTACCCCATACACGGTATGAGAGACGGTTATTTTCAGGAGATTGCTCGTATTGCGCGCTTTCTACACGTACAAACGGCTCCCGTGTCCAGTATTGAACAATAACCGTTGCCGGAGAAAGACCATCCGGATTAGAAAAACGGAAATCATAATCACCGATACGACGACCATCGGGGGTATGGTGCCATACCCGTCCTTCTTCATGATCTAAGCCAAAGTTTGCGTTAAGATAAATATCACGGGCAAAGAAACCGTCAAACCAACGTACAGCTGTCTCTAT
>Ga0131853_10000486_pt1 | contig 73188 bp, 57 predicted proteins | sample TergutLab28metaG_FD_92764 | JGI IMG/M metagenome (GOLD analysis project Ga0131853, IMG submission 92764) | Labiotermes labralis P1 segment gut microbial communities from Petit-Saut dam, French Guiana - Lab288 P1 (version 2) (version 2) | ecosystem: Host-associated > Arthropoda: Insects >... | reverse complement strand
TCGGCTTGTTCTTGTATCTGGTGCCGTTTCTGGTGCTGGTGTTTCTGTTCTCGTATCTGCCGTTGTACGGGTGGATCTACGCGTTCTTCAACTACTACCCGGCACTCGGTCTCGCGCACAGCCAGTTCGTGGGCCTGGAGTGGTTCAAGTTCCTGATCGGCTCGCCCACCCAGCTGCAGCAGATCGGGCAGGTGCTGCTGAACACCTTCGCGATGAGCTTCCTCGGCATCGCCGCCTCCGTGCTGCCCGTGGCCTTCGCCCTGTTCCTGAACGAGATCAAAGCGAACTGGTTCAAAGGCATCGTGCAAACCCTGACCACCCTGCCGAACTTCATCTCCTGGGTGCTGGTCTACATGATCGCCTTCTCGATGTTCTCCACCTCGGGCCTGGTGAACTCGACACTCAAGGACTGGGGCTTCATCGTCGCCCCGATCCAGTTCCTGAACACCGACCAGCACACCTGGCTCATGATGCTCGCCTGGAACACCTGGAAAGGCCTGGGCTGGGGCGCGATCCTCTACCTCGCCGCCATCACCGGCATCGACCCCACCCTCTACGAGTCCGCGAAGATCGACGGCGCCGGCCGCTTCCAACTCATGCGCCACATCACCCTCCCGGCCCTCACCCCCACCTTCTTCGTCCTGCTCATGCTCGCCGTCGCGAACATCCTCAACAACGGCATGGACCAGTACTACGTCTTCCAGAACGCCTTCAACGAACAACACATCCAGGTCCTGGACCTCTACGTGTACAACGTCGGCATCGTCGGCAACAGCATCTCCATGGGCGTGGCGATCAGCATGCTCAAATCCGTCGTCTCCGTCGTCCTCCTCTTCGGCGTCAACTTCCTCTCCAAGCGCGTACGCGGCACCGCGATCATCTAAGGCGACCCCATGACGACCACCCTCGGCACCCCCCGCCCCACCACCACGGGCGGCACCGGCCCCACCCCCCGGCAGACCACCCGCAAACGCCCCACCCCCAAGCCCGGCGAGATCACCTTCACCACCCTGAACTACATCTTCTTCGCGCTCTTCACCCTGATCTGCGCCTACCCGTTCTACTTCCTGATCATCAACTCCATCAGCTCCAACAACCTCTCCGCCCTCGGAGACATCCGCTTCTGGCCCCGCGGCATCCACTTCGACAACTACACCCAGATCCTCGCCCTCGGCGGACTCACCCAAGCCGCCGCGATCTCCGTCGCCCGCACCGTCCTCGGCACCGCCTGCACCGTGCTGGCCAGCGCGTTCCTCGGCTTCATGTTCACCCAAGAGAAACTCTGGAAACGCCCCTTCTGGTACCGCGCGCTCGTGATCACCATGTACTTCAACGCCGGCCTGATCCCCATGTACCTGACCCTGCGCAACCTGCACCTGACGAACTCGTTCTGGGTCTACATCCTCCCGGCCATCGTGCAACCCTTCAACGTCATCCTCGTGAAGACCTACATCGAGTCGCTGCCGAAATCACTCCAAGAAGCCGCCGAGATCGACGGCGCCGGCCCCCTGACCATCTTCTTCAAAGTGATCCTCCCCAACTGCACGCCCATCCTCGCGACCGTCGCGATCTTCTCCGCCGTCGCCCAATGGAACTCCTTCCAAGACACCCTGATCTACATCACCGACCAACGCCTCTACTCCCTCCAATACCTCCTCTACACCTACCTCAACCAAGCAGCCAGCCTCGCCCAAGCCGCCCGCAACGCCGCCGGCCAAAGCCTCGCCAGCATCGCCAACAGCGCCAGCCAACAAACCACCACCAGCATCCAAACCACGATCTCCGTCATCGTCGTCCTCCCCATCCTCTTCATCTACCCCCTCTTCCAGCGCTACTTCGTCAAAGGCATCATGCTCGGCGCCGTCAAAGGCTGACCGCCGCCGAGGCGCTGGACAGAACGGGAAGGGCACCGGCTCTCCGATCCGGCCCCCACGATCCATCACCCATCACTCCACAGTTAGGAACTTCAATGACGAACTCAGCTGTGCCCCGCCTCTCCAGGCGAGCCTTCATCGGAGGCATCGCGGGCGCTGCCGTGCTCGCCGGCATCACCGGTTGCACCCTCAACACGCCGGCCTCGACGGGCTCGGCCGGCGCCTTCGGCGGCCCGTACAAGAAGAACATCCAGATGGTCTTCTTCAGCTCCCCCGGCAACTACCAGGGCGTGCAGAAGGGCTGGTTCGGCCACCTCGTGACGCAGAAGTTCAACATGTCTTTGAACTTCGTCGCGCCGAACGTGGCCGGTGGCGGCGACACCCTCTACAACACCCGCGTCGCAGCCGGCAACCTCGGCGACCTGATCATCGTCCCCACCGGCCAGAAGTTCGACCAGCTCGTCCAGGGCGGCCTGCTCTACGACATGTCGTCGGTCTACAGCAAGATGACCAACATCAAGAAGTACGACGCCGCGGTGCAGAACTTGAACAAAGGCAAGAAGGGCACGTGGGCGATCCCCGCCCAGGTCACCGCCCTCAAGCCCACCGAGCCGTCCGAGGGCCTCGACCCGAGCTTCGGCGCCTACCTGCGCTGGGACTACTACAAGGAGCTCGGCTACCCGCAGATGAGCACCCTCGAGGATGTCATCCCCGTGCTCAAGGAGATGCAGCAGAAGCACCCCAAGGCCGGTGACGGCAAGACGACCTACGGCTTCTCGCTGTTCAAGGACTGGGACGGCGGCATGATGACGATGGCCATGCAGCTGCCGCGCATGTACGGCTACGACGTCATCAACAACGGCTTCGTCTTCGCCAAGGCGGACGGTTCGGACTACCAGGACATCATGGACTCGAACTCCCTGTACATCCGCGCCCTGCGGATGTACTGCACCGCCAACCAGCAGGGCCTCGTCGACCCCGACTCGCCCACGCAGAACTACTCGACGATGTTCACGAAGTACCAGAACGGGCAGATCCTGTTCGGCTTCTGGCCGTGGCTGGTGAAGCCCTCCTTCAACACCACGCAGAACCTCAGCGCCGGAAAGGGCTTCCAGCTCTCCCCCGTCGGCGATCAGAACATCTTCTCCTACGGGAACTCGCCCTACGGCGGCGGCTGGGTCTTCGGCATCGGTTCGAAGGCGGCCGAGCCCGAGCGCGCCGCCGCGTTCCTCGACTGGCTGTACTCGCCGGACGGCATCAGCGCGAACAACGGCGCCATCTCCGCCTCGGCCGGCCCCGAGGGCCTCACCTGGCAGCTCGGCTCGGACAAGAAGCCCGAGCTCACCGACCTCGGCCAGAAGGCTCTGCTCAGCGGCGGCGCCACCCTTCCGGCGTCGTGGGGCGGTGGAACCTTCGTGGACGGCGAATCCCAGATCAACGCCCAGGGCGTCACGAACGTCGACATCGACCCCCAGACCGGCCTCCCGTACAACTACGAGTTCTGGCCCAGCGTCCAGAAGCTCATGTCCAATCCCGTCATCGCGGACTGGCAGACGAAGATGGGCGGCGCGACGAGCGACATCGGCTACCTGCAGAAGAACAACCAGCTGCTCGTCGCACCGGGCACCGGCTACGCTCCCCCGGCCGATTCGCCGCAGATCAGCACTATCCGCGGTCAGGCCCGGCAGATCATCATCCAGAACTCCTGGAAGATGAGCCTTTCCACGAGCGACAGCCAGTTCAACAGCCTGCTCAAGGAGATGCAGACCACCGTCAAGGGCCTCGGCTACGACCAGGTCGTCAAAGCCGACATGGAGTACGCGAAGGCGCAGAACGACCTGCGCATCTCGGTCGCCAAGAAGTTCGCCTGATCCGAGCCGGGTCGGGGCACGCATCCCGCGCCCCGACCCGGTCCGCACGTTCACCGCACGATCACCTCGAGAGGATGACGATTGGACCCCGTCTGGCACTGGCCCCCGAACGGCGCCGCGCCCGCGACGCGCATCGCCTACGAGCTTCCGGAGCTCATGCCCGGGGCGGCCCGCGACGCGGTGTCGACCGCGGCATGGCGAGCGCGCCGCGGCGCCCTGCTCGACGGGCTCGCGGAGACGACCTACGGCTTCACGCCGAGCGGGGGCGGCCTGGCCGGCCTGCATCTCGTTCATGAGCAACCGCATCTGAACGGCATCCGCACCGACTGGCTCATGACGGTGGCGGGCCCGAGAGGGGCGATGGACATCCCGGTCCGCTCCTATCGCCCCGCCGCGCCTCCGGCAGGCGGGGCGCCGGTCTTCCTCGGCATGAACATCGTCGGCAACGATCAGGTCGAGCAGATGTCGGGTCTGCCCTACGGCCAGTGGATGCCGACCGCGTGGCCCATCCGACAGATCCTCGAGCGCGGCTACGGCCTCGTGACGCTGCGCCACGACGAGGTCGAACCCGACCTGGACGGCGCCGCCTGGTGGGGCGTTCGAGGTCTCTTCGACGACATCGACGGGATCAGGAATCGGGGGCCCGCGGCGTGGGGCGCCCTCGGGGCCTGGGCCTGGGCGCTCAGCCGCACGCGGGAGGCGATCGCCGCGATGCCGGGGCTGGACGCCGATCGCGTGATCGTGAACGGGCACTCGCGCCTCGGGATGACCGCGCTCTGGGCGGCCGCCCAGGACGAGGGCTTCGCGGCGGCGATCAGCAGCGAGTCCGGACTCGCCGGAGCCTCGCTCACCCGGCACGTGCAGGGCGAGGACATCGCCTTCGCCTCGTCACACTTCCCCTACTGGTACTGCCCGAACTACGCGGGTTACGCCCACCGCGACACCGAGTTCCCGGTCGACCAGCATCAGCTGCTGGCGCTCATCGCACCCCGGCCGCTCCACGTGTCCAGCGCATCCGAAGACCGGCACGCCGACCCGGAGGGCGAGTTCCTCTCGACCCTCCATGCGTCGCCGGTCTACGAGCTCTTCGGCAGAAGAGGCACCCTGCCCGCAGGGGCCCGCGCCGCCTTCGACCTCTCACCCGACGAGGCGGCGGCGGTCCCGCCGCCACCGCTGCGGCAATCCGTCGGCGACACGCTCTCCTTCCACATCCGCGAGGGCGGCCACGGCATGACCCGGTTCGACTGGTCGGTGTTCCTCGATTTCGCCGATCGCACCGTCGCGAACGCGACGCCGGGGCACTCCGGGTGATGCGCATCGCCCTGGTGCCGCTCGACGAGCGCCCGGTCAACACCGAGCTGCCCCGGCAGGTCGCCGCGATCGCCGGCGTCGAGCTGCTGCTGCCGCCCGCGGACGCGATGCCGAGCTTCCGCACCGCAGCCGACACCGCCGCGATCGCGGACTGGCTCCGGGGTGTCGCCGGCGACGTGGATCACGTCGTGGCCTGCATCGACACCGTGGTCTACGGCGGGATCATCCCCGCCCGCATCACCGGTGACGACCCCGCCGAGTCGCTGCGCCGTCTGGCGGTCTTCCGCGAGCTCGCGATGCGACCGGACCTGCGCATCGCCGCGGCCGCGCTGGTCATGCGCGCGAGCGACTCGTACTCGAATCTCGAGGAGCCCGAGTACTGGGATCGGCACGGGCGCGACATCCACGCCCTCGGCGGCCGCCTCCATCGAGCGCTCATCGCCGACGCCGTCGGTCAGCAGCCGGACGACGCCCCCGAGACGACCGTGCCCGACACGATCCGCGGCGACTTCCAGCGCCGTCGGCTGCGCAACCACCTGGTCAATCTCGCCGCGCTCGGCCTCTATGAGGAGGGAGTGCTGGATGCGCTGACCCTCACCGCCGACGACACGGCGGAGCACTCCGCGGGGTCGGCCGAGCAGCTGTGGCTGCGGCACTGGATGCGCGCGCTGCCGCATGCGAACGGCGTGCTCATGTACCCCGGCGCCGACGAGGTCGGCGCCGTGCTCGTCGCGCGCGCCCTGTGTTCCGGGCTGCCCGGGCCGAGATGGCGCGTCGTGTGCGCCGAGCCCGACGGCCTGGAACGCGTCCCCAAGTACGAGAACCTGCCCGTGCAAGACAGCCTCGCCCGCCAGCTGCAGGCCGCGGGCGGCCGGGTCGCCTCCGCCGACGAGCGCGCCGACCTGACCCTGGTCGTCCACGCGCCGGACCCGGCCCGCGGCGACTGCTTCGATGCGGTGCCGGAATCGGATCCGGCGGCCACGGCGGCGACCGCGGCGGCCGTCGAGTCCGCCCTCGACACCGGTGCGGTCGTCGCGCTCGCCGACATCCGCTTCACCAACGGGGCCGACCCGGCCCTCGTCGACCTGCTCGCCGAGCGGGGCCTGCTCCTGCGGCTGTCCGCCTACGCGGGCTGGAACACCGCGGGCAACTCCATCGGCAGCGCCGTCGCCACCGCGAGCGCGGTCTGGGCCGGCGGGCAGCGCGGCACGCTGGACACCGACGCGGTCGAGAGGGCGCTGCTCACCCGGGTGCTGGACGATCGCGTCTACCAGAGCGGGGTGCGGGTCGCCCTGCACGGCATCCCCTACCCGGAACGGTCCGGGCTCCTCGAACCGGACGCGCAGGCCTCCGCCGAGGCCCGCATCCGCCGCGAACTGCAGCACCATCTCGACACCGCGTTCCCGGGGGCGACCGACTGGACCGTCGCGCGCGTCACCCTGCCGTGGCGGCGACGCTTCGAGATCGGCGTCGACCTCGTCAGATCAGCGGCCGGCTGACGGCTCGAACGGCAAGATATGGCAAACGCTTGCCGTGACGGATGCCGCGCCGCTTGACTGCCGAGCATGACCGAGCTGTCGCCGCATCCCGACCGCCTCCTGCCCGCAGACCCGGCCACGCGCGAGGTGGCCCGCCGCCTGTACGGCGAGGTCGCGGCCGCCCCGATCCTCTCGCCGCACGGGCACGTCGACGCGCGTCTGCTGCTGGCCGACGAGCCGTTCCCGGACCCGGCAGCGCTCTTCATCACGCCCGACCACTATGTGACCCGGCTGCTGCACGCGCAGGGCGTGCCCCTCGAGCGCCTGGGCGCCGGGGGCGCGGCGGCCGGCGCCGAGACCGACGGCCGCGCGATCTGGCGCGAGCTGTGCGCGCACTGGGACGCGTTCCTCGGCACCCCCGTGCGCTTCTGGTTCGAGAGCGAGCTGTTCGAGGTGTTCGGCCTCACCGAGCAGCCGAGCGCGGCATCCGCCGACCGCCTCTACGACGAGCTGACCGCGCGCCTCGCCGAGCCGGCCTACCGGCCGCGCGCGCTGTTCGACACCTTCCGCATCGAGGTGCTCGCGACCACCGACGACCCCGCCGACGACCTCGCCGCCCACCTCGCGCTGCGCGAGGACGCGGGCTTCACGGGCCGCGTCGTGCCGACCTTCCGCGCCGACCGGTACATGACACCGGGCACCGCCGCCTGGGCGCCCGCGCTCGACGCGCTGGCCGAGGCATCCCGCATCGACACGGGCAGCTATGCCGGGCTGCTGGACGCCCTGCGCAGCCGCCGCGCGCACTTCAAGGCCGCGGGCGCCACCGCGACCGACACCGGCGTGCTCACCGCCGACGCGGCGCCGCTCGACGACACGGCCGCCGAGCGGATCCATCAGGCGGCTCTGGCGGGCGAGGTGAGCGAGGCGGATGCCGGGGCCTACCGCGCCAACATGCTCTACCGCTTCGCCGAGATGTCGGTCGACGACGGGCTCGTCATGCAACTGCACGCCGGCGTGCACCGCAACACCCACCGACCGACCTTCGACCGCTTCGGCCCCGACAGCGGCCACGACCTGCCCGCCGTCGGCGGGTACACGCTGCCGCTCGCGCCCCTGCTGCGCGACTTCGGCACGGCCGAGGGCTTCCACCTCGTGCTCTTCACGGTCGACGAGACCCTGTTCAGCCGTGAGATCGCGCCGCTCGCCGGCTTCTACCCGAGCGTCTACGCCGGCGCGCCCTGGTGGTTCATCGACACCCCCGCCGCGATCGCGCGCTACCGCGGCGCCGTCACCGACTCGGCGGGCTTCGCCAAGACGAGCGGCTTCATCGACGACACGCGTGCGTTCTGCTCGATCCCGGCACGGCACGACATGTCGAGGCGCACGGATGCCGCCTTCCTCGCCTCCCTCGTGACCACGCACCAGCTCACCGAGGACGATGCGCTCGCCGTCGCACGACGCCTCGTCGACGACATCCCCCGCTCCGTCTTCAAGCTCTGAGGGCCGACGGCCTGCCGACGAAGCAGGCAAGCAGCCGCACATACGTGCTCTGGTACGCACACATCGGCTCGGTCCACGCGAACGACGTGAAGCCGCCGTAGGTGTCACGGGCGACGCCGAAGAAATGCGGCGCATCGAGATAGGCCTTGAGCGGGGGCTGCCCCTGCGGCGGCGAGAGCCGGGAGGGCAGGCCGTAGTGCGCGTCGTTCGCATACGGGCCCGTTCGTCCCTCTGAAGAGAGCTGCCATCCGTCGCCCGACTCGCGCCGCTCGAGGACGTCGTCGAGCGAGGGCTTCGGCGGCGCGTACGACGTGTGCGTGTTCGGGCCGCCGACGAGATACCCCGGAGGGGCGGCCATGCCGAAGCCCGGTACGTCCATGAACCACTCGTGGTACAGGTACTTGACGGACCGGGACGCCCCGGCCGAGTACATGTTGGTCAGGTACGTGACGCCGAGCGGGTTCACCCCGTGGATGTGGTGCAGCTGGTTGGCCGCGTTCTCCACGAGATCGCGCGAGAGACCCGGCGCCAGGCCGAGCTCGGCGAGCAGGTGGGAGTCGTAGCCGCGAACGCCCCGGTGCTGAAGGTGCCCCCACGTCACGGCGTCCTCGGCGATGTACGCGCGGTACGCGCTCTGCTCGGGAACGAACCGATACGGGATCGGCGATTCCGTGTGCTCTGCCGCCGACACCCATGCGGCCTTCACGTTCTGCACGATGACCGGATCGGCGCCGGGGAGCCCCAGGTAGTGGGCGAGGCTCAGCCCGAGCTGCCGCACCGAGCCGATGAACCCGGACTCGCCGTCGCCGGCGCTCAGCGGGGGAACCGACAGGTAGTTCTGCCTCACATGGTCGTGGTACTTCTCCGCGCCGGTGAGCGCGTACAGCTGAATCGCTGCGGCGACCGCGGTCGCGTCCTGGACGGCGAGGGAACGATCGGCCCGACCCGAGAGCACCTCGCCGTGGTCGATCTCGTCGTTCCGGGTGCCGGAACGCACGCACTCCTGGTACCAGTCCCACGAGCGCTCGGCCCGTCTGCCCAGCTCCTCGCCGTACGCGCGGTAGAGGTCGACGGTCTGGTAGACCCGCGCCGCATGGGCGAACACGCCGGCCAGGGCGATCGCCGCCGCCGAGCTCTTCACGCCGTGATAGACCCGCGGGGTGGTGTCCTTGCTCGGCGGGCTGGACGCGTTCGCCCGATGCATGCCGGCCTTGAGGTGCGCGCTGCCGTCGTCGTTCTGCATCTTGCAGAGCCAGTCCAGCTCCCACTTGATCTCGCTGAGGATGTCGGGCGCATCGAGCGGCGATTCGGGGATGTCGAGCGAGAACTCCCGGAAGAACGCCGGGTTCGTCTCGTAGGTCGCCAGCAGCTCGTGGATGCAGGAGTCGATGAAGGTGACGTACTTGTTGGTGTCGCCGGCGTCCATCCACCCCCCGCTGACGTCCCTGGCGCGGGACGCGTCGTCGGGCGCGAAGACGTCCCTGGCCTCGCGGTCCTGCCCCGGGTGCACCCAGGACGGCCCGTCGAACCACGGGTAGTCGGCGAACGGCGCCTCATGGGCGATGCCCTCGCGCTGGTAGTAGTACATCCGCAGGGCGTGATACAGCACGCGCTCGTACACGTCGTCGCCGATGCGGAACTCGTACGACATCACGTTGTTCTCGACGTCGTAGACGTAGTACGCACCCGGTTCGATGAGCGGTGAGAAGTCGAACCACCAGGCCCGATCACCCGACAGCGGGTCGGTCTGCCCGTCGTTCCACGCAACGGGCTCCCCGACGAACATCACCGCGCTGTCAGCGGATCTGCGCACCTGATAGACCCGGCCCGGGCTGAACCGGTCGGCGTCGTTGAAGCCCTCCTGCGGGTCGGCGATGACGGCGACCTTCGCGTCGCCGATGCGGTAGCCGAACTGATCGATCGTGATGTGCCAGTCGGCCATTGCGCAGACCCTGCTTCCCTCGCCCGGCTCGTCGTCGCGCCGATCACAGCGATCCGATCACGCTACCAACGCGGCGCGCTGCGCCGTGGGAGGCGCTCAGAAGCCCGAGCTCTGCAGTGCCGCGGTCTCGTGGAAGTTCGAGTAGGACAGGTCGTCCGCCTGAGCGCCGACGAGGCCGAGCACGAGGTGCCCCTGGCCGAGCAGGGTCATCAGCGCCCCGAGCGTGAGGGGGTTCGCCTTGAGGCTCTGGGCGAGGCCCGCGCCGCCGCCGTACTGCGTGCCGATGCGGTCGATCCAGACGACGACGTGGCCGCTCAGCGTCATGCCGCCCGTGTCGAGGTTGACGATCTCCTTGCGGTTCTTCGTGTCGAGATGGAAGTCGCCGATGGTCAGCTGGCTGCACTCGATGCGGATCGCGGTCGCGCGCGTGCCGTCGGCCAGCGGCACGGTCACGACGCCGATCTGGCTCGTTCCCGAGATCTGCAGCGAGTCCCCCGTCGCGTTCGCCGACGGCAGCGTGAAGATGCCGTGGCTGTTGTCGGCCCCGAGGCCGAGCAGCGGGGTGCCGGTGGTGGCTCCGCTCGGAAGCGCGACCTTGGTCACGGGCGCCGTGCCGGGGGCCGGGGCCGAGCCGCGGTTCTGCCCGGGCACGGCGATGATCGTGCCGCCCGACCCCGAGGAGCCGCTCGCGCCGGGCAGCGGCAGCGGGCTCGCGCTCGGGGCGGTGGTCGTCGGCGACGGGCTGCTGCTCTGCGCGGGGGAAGGGCTGCTGCTCGACGTCGTCGGGCTCGGCGAGGACGAGGGGGACGACGACGGCAGGCAGAGCAGGCCCAACAGGCACGAACCCGATGCGGCCGATGCGGATGTCGTGGCCGCCTGAGCCGGCTGGGGCGCCGTCGCGGCGAGCCCCAGGGCGAGCGCCGCGATCGCCGCGACCCCGGCGCCGCGCAGCTTCGGGCCCTTGCGCCCGCGCTGGGGCCGGTCGTCGCCGGCAGGGGCCTCTTCGGCGAACAGGTCGAGGCCGCTCGGCTCGCCGGCATCCTCATCGTCATCGCCTTCGGCCGCGGTTGCCGCGCTCCGCGCCGCGCCGACGGGCACGGCCTTCGGCAGCCACGACACGACGAGCACGCCGCCGACCGTCGCGAGCAGCATGCCGATGATGAAGCCGCCGAGGTTCACGCCGATGAGCGAGTACAGCGCGAGCACGAGCGCGATGATGCCGTAGAAGATGCGGTGCACCGGCATCAGGGCGATGAGCACGGCGAGCAGCACGAGCACCACCGGGATGACGATCGCCTGCAGCCCCTCGAGGCCGAGCTGGATGTGGATCTTCCCGATGTCGAGCTGACCCGAGAAGAACTCCTCGATGCCGCCGAGAGCGATGAGCACGGCGCCCCAGAAGGGGCGCTCAGCGCGCCAACGCGCGAAGGCGGAACGTCGTGACGCCACGATTCCGCTCAGCCCCTAGTTGCAGCTGTAGTCGCCGTTGGTGACCACCCGCATGTGCATGCCCGTGAGCGCGAGCGTGCCGGCGGTGGTCGAGTAGGCGATCTGAGAGAAGTTGTTCAGCGTGATGCCGTCGGAGTCCTGAGCGAAGTCGCCCGGGGAGCCCTTGGCCGCGGTGCCGACCGTCGCCGCATCGGAGCCGATGCGCACGTTGTGGAAGATCGCGTCGCCCTTGAGGTCGGTCATGCCGATCTGCAGGTTCTGGGCCTTCACCGGGGTGGAGCCCCCGCCTGCCGTGATGACGAGCCCGACCTTGCCGAGCGGGGTGTCGGTGATGACCGACTGGCAGAGGTTGGCGATGGTCGCGTTCGTGATGTTGGCGATCGCGACCGGCACCTCCTTGCCGTCCTGCAGCTTGGCGACGCCGCCGTACTGCGAAAACCCAGTGCCCTGCAGCTGCGTGCCGCCCATCGTGAACGACGTGCCGGAGATCGAGAACGAGACGGGCACCGCGCCCTGTGCGACGCCGCCCATGACGACCGCCGCGGCGATGCCGACGGGAATGGCCACCAGTGCGATGCGGCCTCCGCGCGACTTGACCACTCGCTTGAGATCCATTGCTCCCCCTTGATGCATGTGGATGGGTAGGACTCCCTCGTCCTACCCCCATGAGGGTACCAGCTATTGACCGTCAGTCAAATAAGACGCGCGCGGGGCGCGGATGCCTCAGCCCGGCGACCCCGGCGAGACCAGGCGCACCACGGCCAGGCAGCTGCCCTCGAGGAACTCGAGCAGTTCGATGCGGCTGACCCCGTCGTGCATCGCACCGTCGACGAGCGCCTGCTCGGCGAGCGAGACCCAGGCGCGCAGCGCGACGGTGAGCCGCGGGGTCGCGTGGATGCCCAGGTCGTCGAACATGGCGGCCAGGCGCTCCGCCTGGGCGGTGCGCACCTCGTCGACGATCTCGCGGACATCCGCATCTCCCGACGCCGCACCGCGCACGAGCGAGTAGAAGGTGGACCGGTGCTCGCGGGCATACGTCACGAAGCGATCGAGGGTGTCGCGCAGGCGCAGCTCGGGCGCGAGCTCGGGCTTCGGCTCGGTCGCGCGCATCAGGCTGTCGCGCGCGGCGGCGACGATCTCGTGGTGCAGACCCGTCTTCGAGCTGAAGTAGTAGAAGACGAGGCCGCGCGAGACGCCCGCCTCGGTGGCGAGCGACTCGATCGTGATCTGCTCGAGCGGCCGATCGGCGAGCGCCTGCACGCCGAGCGCGATCAACTGCCTGCGGCGCTCCTCGGGCGAGAGCCGCGTGCGGCGGTCTGCGGCCGGCATGCCTAGGCCGCCGGCTCGTCCGACGCGAGCGCCCCGCGGATCTCCTCGACGATCTCGTCGGCCGAGGCCGCGATGTCGAACACGCCGCCGTCCTCGTCCGCGCCGAGCGGTTCGAGCAGCGCGAGCTGCGAGTCGAGCAGGGACGCCGGCATGTACTCGTGGTGGCGGCCGGAGACGCGCGCCTCGAGCACCTCGCGCGAGCCGCTGAGCAGCGCGAAGTACGCGTTCGGGGCATACTCGCGCAGCAGGTCGCGATAGGCGCGCTTGAGCGCCGAGCACGCGACGATGACGCCGTCGCCGACCGCGAGGCGCTCCCCCACGATCCGCAGCCACGGCCAGCGGTCCTCGTCGGTGAGCGGGACGCCCGCCGCCATCTTCTGCTTGTTGGCCGCGGGGTGCAGGTCGTCGGCGTCGATGAACACGCGCCCCGACACCTCCGCCAGACGATCGCCCACGGTGGTCTTGCCCGAGCCGCTCACGCCCATCAGGACGATCGGTTTCAAGGCTGTTGCGGTCGGCGCGTTTTCCATACCCCTATCTTGTCTAGGCTTTGAGGCATGACAGAGCAGTCCGCAAATATCGGTGTCGTCGGCCTCGCGGTGATGGGGTCCAACCTCGCCCGCAACCTCGCCTCGCGCGAAGGCAACACCGTCGCCGTGTTCAACCGCAGCTGGGAGCGCACCGAGACGCTCATCACGGAACACCCCGAGGCGGGCTTCGTCGCCGCGAAGAGCTACGAGGAGTTCGCGGCATCCCTCGCCAAGCCCCGCACCGCGATCATCATGGTGCAGGCCGGCCGCGGCACGGACGCCGTCATCGACGAGCTCACGAAGGTCTTCGAGCCGGGCGACATCATCGTCGACGGCGGCAACGCGAACTTCCACGACACCATCCGCCGCGAGCAGGCCGTGCGCGAGACCGGCATCCACTTCGTCGGCACCGGCATCTCCGGCGGCGAGGAGGGCGCGCTCAACGGCCCGTCGATCATGCCCGGCGGCTCGGTCGAGTCGTACAAGACCCTCGGCCCGATCCTCGCCTCGATCGCCGCGCGCGCCGAGGACGGCGAGCCGTGCGTGACCCACGTCGGCACCGACGGCGCCGGCCACTTCGTCAAGATGGTGCACAACGGCATCGAGTACGCCGACATGCAGCTCATCGCCGAGGCCTACGACCTGATCCGCCGCGGCACGGGCAAGACCCCCGCCGAGATCGCCGACGTCTTCGCCGAGTGGAACACGGGCGAACTCGAGTCGTACCTCATCGAGATCACCGCCGAGGTGCTGCGCCAGGTCGACGCCGAGACCGGCACGCCGCTCGTCGACGTCGTCCTCGATGCCGCGGGCGCCAAGGGCACCGGCGCCTGGACCGTGCAGAACGCCCTCGACCTCGGCATCCCCGTCTCGGGCATCGCCGAGGCCGTCTTCGCCCGCTCGCTGTCGTCGAGCGCGAAGCAGCGCGCGGCGGCCGGCGAGCTGCCCGGGCCCGACAGCGAGTCGTGGAAGCCGAGCGACCCCGAGGCGTTCATCGAGGATGTCCGCCAGGCCCTGCTCGCGTCGAAGATCATCGCCTACTCGCAGGGCTTCGACGCCATCATCGCCGGCGCCGAGCAGTTCGGCTGGGACATCAAGAAGGGCGACATCGCGAAGATCTGGCGCGCCGGCTGCATCATCCGCGCCCGCTTCCTCGGCCACATCACCGACGCCTACGCGACCCAGCCCGACCTCGTCGCGCTCGTGCTCGCGCCGTACTTCCGCGACGCCGTGTCCGCCGCCCAGGGCGCGTGGCGCCGGGTCGTCATCGCCGCCGCCGAGGCCGGCATCCCCGCCCCCGCGTTCTCGTCGTCGCTGTCCTACTACGACGGCCTGCGCGCCAAGCGCCTGCCCGCGGCGCTCGTACAGGGCCAGCGCGACTTCTTCGGAGCGCACACCTACAAGCGCATCGACAAGGACGGCATCTTCCACACCCTGTGGTCGGGCGACCGCTCGGAGATCGAGACCGAGCCCAGCTGGCACTGAGCCGAGGGCGCCGAGCGCCCCTCACGCACTGATGCCCCGCGGCGTTCACGCCCGGGTCGTCGCTTGTGCACAGTCGCTGCGAGCAGCACTGTGCACAAGCGACGACCCGGGCGTGCTCCGTCAGATGTCGAGCTTCTTCGGGCTGCGGTCCTCGCGGCGCTCGAGGATCGTGCGCACCATCGCCGCCCCCGCGACGGCGACGCCGAGCGGAGCGAGGAACTCGATCGGCGCGTGCGTCAGCTCGAAGACGATCGCGAGCGCCATGAGCGGCGCTTTCTGGCTCGAGGCGAGCACCGCGGCCGCCGCGACGATCGCGAAGGACGCGGCCGGCGAGCCCGGCCACATCGCCGCCCAGCCGAGGCCGAGCGCACCCCCGAGCGCCGCGCCGAGCGCGATCGCGGGCTGCAGCACCCCGCCAGCGGCGCCCGCGCGGATGGTCAGCAGCGTGAGCACCGACTTCGCCGCGAAGCCGAGCAGCAGCACCGTGAGCGCGGCGGGCGCGGTCGCGTCGAACGCGGCCTGGCCGAGTGCGCGGCCGTTGCCCATCACCTGCGGCAGCCAGATGGCGACGCCACCCGTGAGGGCGGATGCCGCGGGCAGCAGCCACAGCACGGCCGCCCCCTTCGGCTTGCGCTTCTCGGCCCACGCCGTCCAGTGCGAGAACCGGTAGCCGACGAGGCCGAACAGCGGCCCGAACACGATCGCGAAGACCGCGAGCGACCAGGACGGCGCAGCGCCGTGGATCGCGTAGAACGCGCTGTTCCCCTCGACCACGCTCGCGACGAGCGCCGCGACCCCGGATACGCCGAGCGCCACGGCCACCGCCTCGAAGGAGAGCTCGGCGAGCAGGATCTCGATCGTGAACAGCGCCCCGGCGAGCGGCACGTTGTAGACCCCGGCGAGACCGGCGCCCGCGGCCGCGGCGACGATCAGCGTCCGCTCGCGCGCATCCAGCCCCGCCACGCGGCTCGCGCCCTTGCCGATGAGCGCTCCGATCTCGCGCGGCGCGACCTCACGGCCGACCGGGCCGCCCGCGCCGACGAAGAAGACCTGGAGCCCGGCGTGCACGACCGTCTCCCACCAGGGCATCGGTGTGCCGTCGACCGCCTTCTTGACGCTGGGGACGGCCCGGGCGCGCGTGCGGATGAGCCACCAGACGAGCGCCGCGAGGCATCCCGCGACGACGATCGACACCGACCGCCGCCACGCGGGTGCGCTGACCGCCCCCGGATGCGCCGGGCTCTCGATGTAGCCGAAGGCGACCGATTCCACGCCGCGGAAGAACAGCGTGACGAGGCCCGCCATGATGCCGACCGCCGCGCCGACGACGAGGACGACGAGCGCGAGGCGGAGGATCCGTCGGGCGGGTGCGGGCATGGACGTGACGTTAGCGGATCGCGGTTACTGAACAGCTGTGGACAGCTGTACATTTTGCGTGTAACGCTCCAACAGCACGAGCGTTTCGAAGTGGCTCGTGTGGGGGAACATGTCGAACACCTGGCCGCGCACGGGCCTCAGCGCCGGCATCGCCGCGAGGTCGCGCGCGAGGCTCTCGGCGTTGCAGCTCGAATAGAGCACATGCCGCACCCCGCTCGACTCGAGCCACGCCGCCAGCTCGGGGCCGATGCCGCGGCGCGGCGGGTTGACGACCACGAGATCGGGGGCGGCTGCCTGCCGCTGCGCCCACTGCGTGGCATCCGCCGCGATGAACGTCGCATCGACGCCCGCGGCCCGCGCAGCCATGACGGCGGAGGCCGTGGCGTCCTCGCTGAGCTCGACGCCCGTCAGCCGGGCTACCCCGGCGTGCGCGAGATGCAGCGCGAAGCCGCCGACACCGCAGTAGAGGTCCCACGCGGAGCTCGGCTCGAGCCCAGCGGCCCACGCCGCGCCGGTGCGGTAGAGCCGCGCGGCGACGCCTTCGTTGGTCTGCACGAAGCTGCGCGGCAGCAGCCGCAGCGCCACGCCGTCGAAGGGCAGCTCGAGTGCGGTCTCGTCGGTGAGCGCGAGCTCGTCGTCGCCCTCGAGCACGGCTTTGTGCTCGGGCAGCAGGTTCGCCGTCGCGACGCGCAGCTGCGGCAGCTCCGCACGCAGCGCGGGCAGATGCTTGCGGATGCGCAACAGCGACTCGGTCGACCGCAGCACGAAGCGCAGCATCAGCTCGCCGCGCGCATTCGCGGTGACGATCAGGTATTTCAACTCGCCGCGCCGGGTCGGCACGTCGTAGGGCACGAGCCGTGCCGCGGTGATGAAGGCCGCGAGGGCCGGCAGCACCTCGCGGATCGGGGACGCCACGATCGGGCAGCCCTGCAGATCGACGCCGTGCTGGGCGGGGTCGAGGATGCCGAGAGTCGGGGCGTCCGCCGAGCCGCCGACCACGAGCTTGGCCTTGGTGCGGAACCCCGCGACGTCGCTCGCGACGGGCGGCAGCCACGCGACACCGGCCGCGCCGCCGAACCCGTCGACCAGCTCACGGGCGCGGGTCTGCTTCCCGGCGAGCTGCACGTCGTAGGCGACGTCGAGCAGCGAGCAGGAGCGGCAGACCCCTGCGTCGAAGTAGTCGCACGCGAGCACGACGGAGGTGCTGAGGCTAGGCAGCGCCATCGAACATCGAGGTCACCGAGCCGTCGTCGAAGACCTCGTGGATCGCGCGCGCGAGCAGCGGCGCGATCGGCAGCACGGTGAGCCGGTCCCAGCGCTTGTCGTCGGGGATCGGCAGGGTGTCGGTGACGACGACCTGGCTGATGCAGTCGCTCTGCAGGATCTCGTAGGCCGGGTCCGAGAACACGGCGTGGGTCGCGGCGACGATGACGCCGGTGGCGCCGGCATCCTTCAAGGCCTCCGCCGCCTTCACAATCGTGCGGCCCGTGTCGATCAGGTCGTCGACGAGCAGGCACACGCGGCCCTCGACATCGCCGACGATCTCGTGCACGGAGACGTCGTTGTGGACCTTCGGGTCGCGGCGCTTGTGGATGATGGCGAGCGGGACGCCGAGCTTGTCGCTCCAGGCATCCGCCACCTTCACACGGCCCATGTCGGGCGAGACGATCGTCAGGGTCGACCGGTCCAGCGACTCCTGGAAGTGCTTGAGCAGCACCGGCATCGCGAAGAGGTGGTCGACGGGGCCGTCGAAGAAGCCCTGGATCTGCGCGGCGTGCAGGTCGACCGACATGATGCGGTCGGCGCCGGCCACCTTGAACATGTCGGCGACGAGGCGCGCCGAGATGGGCTCGCGGCCGCGGCCCTTCTTGTCCTGGCGGGCGTAGGGGTAGTACGGCGCGACGACCGTGATGCGCTTGGCCGAGGCGCGCTTGGCGGCGTCGACCATGATGAGCTGCTCCATGAGCCACTCGTTGATCGGGCGCGTGTGCGACTGCATCACGAAGATGTCGGCGCCGCGCACGCTCTCGTCGAAGCGCGCGTAGATCTCCGAGCCGGCGAAGGTGCGGATGTCGCTCGACAGCAGCTCGATGCCGAGCTCGTGCGCGACCTGCTCGGCGAGCGCCGGGTGCGCGCGACCGGTAACCAGGACGAGCCGGCGGTGAGCGTCCGACTTGATCCCCGACAGTTCGACCGATTCGGTCACCGACCCCGCCTCTCTAGTCCTGCGCCTCGGCAGGACCTGCCGCCTGCTGCGCCGCCAGATCGGAAGCGCTGCCCGGTCGGTGGGCGTGCACCCAGCCTTCCAGATTCCGCTGCGGAGCCACGTCCAACGCGAGCGCGCCAGCCGGGACGTCCCTGCGGATCAGGGCCCCAGCGCCCGTGTAGGCTCCGTCACCAATCCTAACGGGAGCCACGAAGACCGTGTGCGCCCCCGATTTCACGGCCTTGCCGATGATCGTGCGGCTCTTCTCGACGCCGTTGTAGTTGGCCGTGATGCCGCCCGCGCCGATGTTCGAGTCCTCGCCGATCTCGGCGTCGCCGATGTAGCTGAGGTGCGGCACCTTGGTCCGGTCGCCGATCTGCGCGTTCTTGGTCTCGACGAACGCGCCGACCTTGCCGTCCGTGCCGATGGCGGTGCCCGCGCGCAGGAACGTGAAGGGGCCGACGGATGCCTCGTCGCCGATGACCGCGAGGGTTGCGTCGGTGCGGCGCACCGTGGCGTTCCGGCCGACCTCGGTGTCGACGAGGGTCGTGTCGGGGCCGACGGTCGCGCCCTCCGCGATCGCGGTCGCGCCGTGCAGCTGGGTGTTCGGGAGGATCGTGACGTCGCGCTCGATCGTCACCGCGCGGTCGATCCAGGTGGTGGCCGGGTCCACGATCGTGACGCCCGCGAGCTGCCAGCCGCGCACCGTGAGGGCGTTGAGCTGCGCCCCGACCTGGGCGAGCTGGGCGCGGTCGTTGACGCCCCAGACCTTCCACTCGTCGGCGACGACGATGCCGCCGATGGCGTGGCCGTCGCCGTGCAGGGCGCCGATCACGTCGGTGAGGTACTTCTCGCCCTGGGCGTTCGCGGTGGTGACGCCGGCGAGCTTCTCGCGCAGCGCGGTGGCGCCGAAGACGTACATGCCGGCGTTCACCTCGGTGATCGCCCGCTCGGCCTCGCTCGCGTCCTTCTGTTCGACGATGCGCAGCACCGAGCCGTCGGCGTCGCGCACGATGCGGCCGTAGCCGGTCGGGTCGTCGACGACCGTCGAGAACAGCGTGACGGGGCCGCCGGCACGGCGGTGGTCGGCGAGGACGGCGGCGAGCGTGTCGGCGTCCATGAGCGGGACATCCCCGGAGAGCACGAGCACGTCGCCCGCGAAGCCCGCGGGGATCGCCGCGACGGCCTGCTCGACGGCGCGCCCCGTGCCGGGGATCTCATCCTGATCGACGATGACCGCCTCGGGGGCGAGCTCGACGACCGCGGCCGCCACCTTCTCGCGCTCGTGGCGCACGACGACGACGAGATGCGCGGCGTCGAGCGCCTGCGCCGTCGCGAGCACGTGGCCGAGCAGCGGGATGCCGGCGAGCGGGTGCAGCACCTTCGGGGTCGCGGACCTCATCCGCGTTCCCTGGCCGGCTGCGAGGACGACGATGGCGAGGCTGCTGTCGGTCACGCCTCGATCGTACCGAGAGCGGGCATCCCCGGGCAGCGCGGGTCCGCCGCTCAGCCCTCGTGGGCGATGTCGAAGGGGTCCTCGTCGCCGTCGAGCCACGGGGCGGAGTCGTCCTCGTGCAGGATGACCGTCGCCGTCGAGGCGATCGGCTCGAGGCCCGGGGCCTCGTCGAGCGTGTGCCAGCCGTCGGCATGGGCGATCTGCTGGGCGGCGGCAGCCGCGTCGGGGACCGCTGCCGCCTCGTCGTCGTCCTCTCCGTGCGACGCGCGCGCATGCGCCTCGCGGCCCGCTGCGAGCAGCGCGGGGGCATCCACGACGCGATAGTCCCAGCGCCCCACGAGGGTCACGACATCGCCGGCGGCATCCTCGTCATCCGCGTCGTCCCACTCGTCGTCATCGTCGTCATCGGGCTCCTCGGCGTCGAGCAGGAGCGGGAAGTTGCCGCACCAGTCGAACTCGGCGTCGTCGAGCGCGGCGGCGGCGCGGAACAGCTCGCTCGCCGACGCGCGGTAGGCGGGCCAGTCCTCGTCCCGGCCCGTCTGCGCGAGCGTGAGCTGCACATGGTCGCGCAGGGCCGTGAAGAGCTCTTCGGCTCGTGCCGCGTACGCCTCCCTCGCGGCAGGGGTCCACTGGGTGTCGAAGACGTCCTCGTCGCTCATGCGGCCACTCTATGCCGCACGCGGCATGGCGGGAACGACCGGCTCAGAGCGCGGCGAGAAGGGCCGCGACGACGGCCGCCGAGCGGTCGGCCGCCCCGTCGATGTGGGTCAGGAACTCGCTGCCGTCGGGCGCGCACAGGTCGCTGATCGCGCGCACCGAGAGGAAGGCCTGGCCGTGGGTGTGGGCGAACTGCGCCATCGCCGCGGTCTCCATGTCGACGGCGGCGACCTCGGGGAATCCGTCGCGGAACGCGAGCGCCCGGTCGGCCACCACGAAGGTCTCGGACGAGCCGATGACGCCCGCGCGCACCGTGTCGTCGTGCGGCGTCTCGAGCGCGAGCCGCGACAGCCGCTCGTCGGGCGCGTAGGCCTCGGGCATGCCCGGCACCTGCCCCAGCACGTAGCCGAAGGCCGTGGCATCCGCGTTCATGTTGATGTAGCGCGACCCGACGATCACGTCGCCGACCGCGATGCCCTGCTGCAGCCCGCCCGCCGAACCCGCACTGATCACGGGCGTCGCCGCGCCGAACGTGTAGAAGGCGTACGCGGCTGCGCCCGTCGCGTTGGCGAAGCCGATGCCCGCGCGCACGAGCGCGATGCGGCGGCCGCCGATGACCAGATCGCGGCGGGACTCGCGGATGCCGGCGACCTCGTTCCCGACGGAGTCGGCGCGCTCGAGGAAGGGCTGCGCCTCTTCCTCCATGGCGGTGACGACGACCGCGTCGGGCGCGTCGCTCACGCCTCGACCTGCGCCCACTCGGCGCGCTTCGCGAGGAACCCGCGCGCCGCGGCCTGCGCGCCCTCGAGCGAGTGGTTGGCGCCCCAGCCGCACTGCACCGCGTTCGCGGCGGGCACCTCGGTGGCCGAGAGGATGTCGGTGAGCGTCGCCTCGATGAGCGCGAGCACGTCGTCGTACGCCGGCTCGCCCGAGAGGATCAGGTAGAAGCCCGTCTGGCAGCCCATCGGGGAGAAGTCGACGACGGCGGCCGAGTGGTTCCGGCTCTTCTCGGCGAAGAGGTGCTCGACCGAGTGCACGGTCTTCATGTCGAGGTGGTCGACGTTGGGCTGTGTGAAGCGCACGTCGTACTTCACGATCACGTCGCCGTGGGGCAGCGCCTTGCGGTCGGCGAGGCGCACGTACGGCGCCGCGACGGTGCGGTGGTCGAGGTTGAAGGACTCCACGTTCATGCGCTGCGGTTCGGCCATGCCTCGATTGTCCCAGACCGGGCGTGTCGAGGCCGCGCCTCACTACACTCCGAGGGAACGCGGCGGTGCGATCGTGTGCCCCGGCGGCTTTCGAGGGGAACGGACTCCATGGCATCCACCCAGAGCGACGTGGCCGCGAGCGAGGCGGAGGCCCACGGCTTCTCCACGCTCAACTGGCTGCAGCGCATCGGCTTCGGCTCGGGCGACCTCGCCCAGAACCTGATCTACAACACCGTCGCGACCTATCTGCTGTTCTTCTACACGAACGTGTTCGGCCTCGGGCCGGGCGTCGCGGCCACCATGTTCCTCGTCGTGCGGCTCGTGGACGTGATCTGGGACCCGCTCGTCGGGACCTTCGTCGACAAGCACACGACGCCGTGGGGGCGGTACCGCGGGTACCTGGTGCTCGCGGGCATCCCGCTCTCGGCCCTCGCCGTCCTCGTGTTCTGGAACCACTTCTCGGGCTCGCTGATCTACGCGTACGTCACGTATGTCGGCCTCTCGATGCTCTACACGCTGCTCAACGTGCCCTACGGCGCCCTCAACGCGTCGCTCACGCGCGACAACCATCAGATCTCGGTGCTCACCACGACCCGCATGTTCATGGCGAACATCGGCGGCCTCGCGGTCGCGTTCGGCGTGCCCGTCATCGTGCAGGCGCTCGCGCCGAACGGCGCGTGGGACGACGCGAAGGCGGCCGGCGCGTGGCAGACCACGATGACGATCTTCGCCGCCGTCGGGCTGGCCGTGCTGCTGTTCTGCTTCTCGCAGACCAAGGAGCGGGTCGTGATGGATGCCGCGCAGCAGCACGACGTGAAGGTGACCGACCTCGCCGTCGAGTTCCGGCGCAACCGCCCGCTGCGCACCCTCGCGTTCTTCTTCATCACGGCGTTCGCGATGCTCGCGGTGGGCAACTCGGGCGCCGCCTATTACATGACGGATGTCGTGCACCAGCCGCACCTGGCCGGCTGGTTCAACGCGCTCGGCGTGCTGCCCGCCTTCGTGTTCCTGCCGATGGTCCCCGCCATCCGCCGCGCGATCGGCAAGAAGCGGCTCTTCATCGTCTTCCTGCTCGTCGCGATCGTCGGCCTGGCGATGCTCTACTTCATCCCCGATCCGCAGCACAACGTGGGGTGGGTGTTCACGGCGCAGGTGATCCGCTCGATCGGCGTGCTCGTGGCGACCGGCTACATGTGGGCGCTCGTGCCCGAGGTCATCACCTTCGGCGAGTTCACGACCGGCCGGCGCATCTCGGGCATCGTCAACGCGCTCACCGGCATCTTCTTCAAGGCGGGCTTCGCGCTCGGCGGGGTCCTGCCGGGCCTCGTGCTCGCGTGGACGGGATACCAGGCGAAGGCGGGGCACCAGTCCGAGCTCGCCCAGCAGGGCATCCTCTGGCTCGTCTCGGTCGTGCCCGCGATCCTGCTCGTGCTCGCGATCTGGATCATCAGCCGCTACGACCTGACCGACGAGCAGCTCGACCGGATGAACCGCGCGATCGAGGCGCGGCAGCTGGGCGACCCGCTGCTCGGGGCCGACGGGGCGATCTCGGACGGAACGCACGGCGTCCCCGGGCCGCCGCCCGAGGCGTGACGCCCGCTCGCTCCGCGACCAGGATTCGAACCTGGACTTAACGGCTCCAAAGGCCGTCGTGCTGCCGTTACACCATCGCGGATCGCGCCCGTCCAGTCTGGCAGACGGGTGCTGGCTAGGCTGACCGCATGCCCGCACCCGAGGACGAAGTCGACCGCATCGTCGATGCCTGGCTGCGCGAGCGCCCCGACCTCGACTTCGCGCCCCTGCAGGTGCTCTCGCGCGTCGACCGGCTGTCGAAGCACCTCGAGGTCGCCCGCAAGCGCGCCTTCTCGCGCTCGAGCCTGCAGTCGTGGGAGTTCGACGTGCTCGCCGCTCTGCGCCGGGCGGGCTCGCCATACCAGCTGTCCCCCAAGGCGCTGCTGCAGCAGACGCTCGTGTCGTCCGGCACCATGACCAACCGCATCGATCGGCTCGTCGAGCGCGGCTTCGTCGAGCGGCTCTCCGACCCGGCCGACGGCCGCGGCGTGCTCGTGCGGATGACCCGCCAGGGGCTCACCCACGTCGACGCCGCGATCACCCGCCTGGTCGACGCCGAGGCCGCGATCCTGCGCAGCCTGTCGGCCAACGACCAGGGCCGGCTCGGCGTGCTGCTGCGCAAGCTCACGGTCGGCTTCGACGACACCGACGTGCACTAGTCCCCGTTCCGGGCCGGTGCGCCCGCCGGTGCGGGTGCGAACGTCCGGAACGGGAACGCGCGCTCAGACGTCGATCGGCTCGAGGCGGGCGGCGCGGCGGGCGGCCTCGGCGAGGTCGCCGAGCAGGGCCGCGGTGTCGTCCCAGCCGATGCAGGCGTCGGTGATCGACTGGCCGTAGACGAGGCCGGCGAGCCCGGCATCCGTCAGCTTCTGCTGGCCCGGCTCGATGAAGCTCTCGACCATGACGCCGGCGATGGGCTCGCCGTCGGCGATCTGCGCCGCGAGCTCGTGCGCGACCTCGAGCTGGCGCACGTGGCTCTTGCCGCTGTTGCCGTGGCTCGCGTCGACGACGATGCGCGGGCTGTGGCCGGCGCGTGCGAGCAGACGGGCCGAGTGGATGACGTTGTGGGTGCCGTAGTTCGGCCCGAAGCGGCCGCCGCGCAGGATGACGTGCCCCGCGTCGTTGCCCGCGGTGGTCACGATGGCGGCACGGCCGTCGTCGTCGACGCCGAAGAAGGTGTGCTGCTGCGCCGCGACGGTGACGCCGTCGATCGCGACCTGGACGTCGCCGTCGGTCGCGTTCTTGAAGCCGATGGGCATGCCGAGGCCGGATGCCATCTGGCGGTGGATCTGGCTCTCGGTGGTGCGCGCACCGATCGCCCCCCAGCTCACGAGGTCGGCGATGTAGGACGGGCTCACCGGCTCGAGCCACTCGGTGCCGACCGGCAGGCCGAGCTCGACGATGTCGAGCAGCAGCTTGCGCGCGACGCGCAGGCCCGTCGCGATGTCGTGGCTGCCGTTGAGGTGCGGGTCGTTGATGAGGCCCTTCCACCCGCCCGTCGAGCGCGGCTTCTCGAAGTAGACGCGCATGACGACGAGGATGTCGTCCTTGAGCTTCTCGGCGATCGGCTTCAGGCGCCGCGCGTAGTCGAGCGCCGCCGCGGGGTCGTGCACCGAGCACGGGCCGACGACGACGAGCAGCCGGTCGTCCTGCTCCTGCATGATGGCGTCGATCTCGGCGCGGTGCGCCTGGATGCGCTCGACCGCCTCGGCGCTGATCGGGAACTCGCTCTTGAGCTCATGGGGCGTCGGCAGCACCTGGAAGGTCGCGGCGTCGTCCTGCGCAGTCATTGGTCCTCTTTCCCTTCCCGGCGGAAGGCCTTCGGCCCGACGCCTAGAAAGACGAAAGGCAGAGATCGTGATCTCTGCCGGGCTGAAGGTGGGGTTCTGAATGCTTCAGAGAGCCGGCACCTCAGCCGGGGTCTCATAGGCATACCAGAAACGGTTCATGCCGCCGAGGGTATCACGGCTCCGCGCTTGCGGAACGGGCGGCGTGTCTGGGGCAGACCAGCCGTTCCATTCACCACTATGGGGGTCATGGTCGACGAGATCGGCGGCGAGTGGAACCGGGATGCCGCCTACCATCCCTGGATCGTGCGCATCGCGGCGGAGCACGCCGGCGACGTGCTCGACGTGGGGTGCGGCGACGGCCTGCTCGCGCAGCAGCTGGCCCCCGTGTCGCGCACCGTGACGGCGATCGACCGTTCGGGGGTCGCCGTTGCACAGGCATCCAAACGCCTCTCGATGGTGGCGAACGCGGATGCCGCGGTCTCCGAGTTCTCGTCGGAATGGGGCCTCACCCCCGAGTCGTACGACGTCGTCACCATGGTGTCGGTGCTGCACGAGCTGCCCCTCGTGCCCGCGCTCGAACGCGCCGCCTCGCTGCTGAAGCCGGGCGGAACGCTTGTGGTCGTCGGCCAGGCCGCGCCCCGTGGCGCCCTCGACATGCTCTTCGCCCTGCTCGCCGTGCCATACGCCTGGGCGCTGCGGCTCTTCTATTCCTGGCGAGGCATATACCGGCCGGAGTACCTGTCTGCCGCGCCCGTCGAGCCGAGCTGCTCGCTCGAGGACGTGGTGGATGCCGCGTCGCTGGTCGTCCCCGGCGCCGAGGTGCACCGCGGGCTGCTCGGGCGGTTCCGGTTGAGGTGGTCGAAGCCCGTCGAGGTCGCACCGATCACGGGCGAGATCTCCTACATCGCGGGCGGCCCGCTCGGCTCGGAGACGCACGATCACGACGGCCCCGGCGCGACCGATGACGCGGATACGCTCGTCGGATGGACCTCCGCAGCGAACTGAGCGCACTCGCCGATGCCGGCTGGGCCGCACTCGAGCGCGTGCCCGTCGGCGCGTGGGAGGCGCGGTTCGCGTCGGGCGTCACCAAGCGCGCGAACTCGGCATGGCCGGCAGCGGGCGCGGGTGCCGAGCTGACCGCGGAGGTCGTCGCCGAGCTCGAGCAGCTCTACCGGGCGCGCGGAATCGTGCCGGCGTTCCAGCTCTCCCCCGCCGACGCGGCGGCCGAGCGGCTGCTGATCGGGCGCGGGTACCGGGTCGCCGACGACACGACCGTCATGACGGCATCCGTCTCGCCCGCGCTCACGGCGTCGCCCGCCGTCGGGGTCGCGGCCGAGCCGAGCGCCGAATGGCTCGCGACCTGGTGGGCGGTCGACGGCCGCGGCGGGCCGGCCGAGCTCGAGGTGGCGCAGCGCATCATGGCGGCGACGCCGGCGCTCTACGGCGCGGTGAGCTCGGGCGGCCGCATCGTGTCGGTCGCGCGGCTCGCGCTCGTCGAGGAATGGGGCGGGCTGTACTGCGTCGCCACCCTGCCCGACGCGCGCCGCGAGGGGCACAGCTCGCGCGTCATCGAGGCGCTGCTCGCGTTCGCGCGTGACGAGTGCGGTGTGACGGATGCCTGGCTGCAGGTGCTCACGTCGAACACCGGTGCGCAGGCGCTCTACGCCTCGCGCTTCGGTTTCACGGCCGCCGGCGGGTACCGATACCTCGCCGGGGCGCTGCAGGCGACCCCCGCCGCCTACTGCCGGGCCTAGCCCTCGAGCTGTTCCGAGAGCTCGAGCCAGCGCAGCTCGAGGTCGGCGACCTGGCCCTCGAGCTCGCGCAGGGAATCCGTCAGCCCGCCGAGACCGACGTAGTCGGACTGGTCGTGTTCCGCGATCCTGTCGTGCGCCGACTGGATGTCCGACTGCAGCTTCGCAAGGCGGCGGTCGATCGAGGCGACCTCCTTCTCGGCGTTGCGGCGGTCGGCGCCAGACAGTGCCGGGCTCGATCCGTTCGCAACTCCTGATGAGGACGGCTCAGAACCGCCGGAGGCGCGGACTGTCGCGGAGGCCGCATTGGTCACCGCCGAGGCGTCAGGAGTTATGGACGCACGGAGCTGCAGATACTGCTCGACACCGCCCGGAAGATGCCGCAGCCGAGTGTCCAGGATCGCGAACTGCTGGTCGGTGACGCGCTCGATCAGGTACCGGTCGTGCGAGACGACGAGCAGGGTGCCCGGCCACGAGTCGAGCAGATCCTCGATGGCGGCCAGCATGTCGGTGTCGAGGTCGTTGGTCGGCTCGTCGAGGATCAGCACGTTCGGCTCGTCGAGCAGGATCAGCAGCAGCTGCAGGCGGCGCTTCTGGCCGCCCGAGAGGTCCTTCACGGGCGTCGAGAGCTGCGCCGACGAGAAGCCCAACCGCTCGAGCAGCTGGCCGGGCGTCAGCTCCTGCGCCTTCGAACCCGAGCCGAGCGTGTACGACGTGCGCAGACCGGCGATGACGGTGCGCACCGGCTCATCGAGCACATCGTCGAGCTCGTCGAGGCGCTGCGTGAGCGTCGCGACCTTGACGGTGACGCCGCGCTTCACCTTTCCCGAGGTCGGCGCGACCGTGCCGGCGATCAGGCCGAGCAGCGTCGACTTGCCCGCGCCGTTGACGCCGAGGATGCCCGTGCGCTCACCCGGGGCGATGCGCCACTCCACGTCGCGGAGGATCGTGCGCTGGTCTCCACTCGCTTCGCTCCGTCGACCGGCGGGGGCGGCGGAAGCAGGAGCTGCGACAGGGAACGACACCGACACGTCGATGAGGTCGACCACGTCCTTGCCGAGGCGCGAGACCGCGAGCGACTGCAGCGAGACCTTGTCGCGGATCTCGGGCACGTCCTCGATGAGCTGGTTCGCCGCGTCGATGCGGAACTTCGGCTTCGAGGTGCGCGCGGGGGCCCCGCGGCGCAGCCACGCGAGCTCCTTGCGGGCGAGGTTCTGCCGGCGCTGCTCCGTCGCGGCGGCCATCCGGTCGCGCTCGACGCGCTGCAGGATGTAGGCCGCGTAGCCGCCCTCGAAAGGCTCCACGAGACGGTCGTGCACCTCCCATGTGGCGGTGCAGACCTCGTCGAGGAACCAGCGGTCGTGGGTGACGACGACGAGCGCGCCGGCATCCGCCGCCCACCGCGTCCTGAGGTGCCCCGCGAGCCACGCGATGCCCTCGACGTCGAGGTGGTTGGTCGGCTCGTCGAGGAACACGACGTCCCAGTCGCCGACGAGCAGGGCCGCGAGGGCCACGCGGCGGCGCTGGCCGCCCGAGAGGGTGGAGATCTCGGCATCCCACGCGATGTCGCTCACGAGCCCCGCGAGCACGTCGCGCGTGCGCGCGTCGCCCGCCCACTCGTGATGCGCCGCGTCGCCCACGACCGCCTCGGCGACGGTGAGGGCGGGGTCGAGCGTGTCGGCCTGGTCGAGCATGCCGAGCCGGACGCCGCGGCGCCGCGTCACCCGCCCGGCGTCGGGTTCCATGCGCCCCGCGAGCAACCGCATGAGGGTCGATTTGCCGTCGCCGTTGCGGCCGACGACACCGATGCGGTCGCCCTCCTGCACACCGAGGGTCACGGAGTCGAAGACGACGCGCGTCGGGAATTCGAGACGGAGCGCTTCGGCGCCGAGCAGGTGAGCCATGGCTTTCCAGACTACCGGCGGTCGCATGCGCGGGGATCGCGCGGCCTCCCATCGGGCGCCGATCTCGAGAGTGTCTCACCTCTGTATTGGGGGTCCTCACCCCCGTGGCCCGCGTGCCCCCGTTGTGGCAGCGTGTGCAGACAAGGGGCACGGACCCCGCCCTGATCAGCCCCATGATCGCCGTGCCCGCACCTGGAAGCGCATGACCCCATATCCCCCACAACGTGTCGTGGCCCCCGAAGCCACGCGCGCGCTGGTTCGCGCCGCGGTGGAATCGATCGCCCGCGCCGCGCTGCAGACACGGGCGCCCGGCGGCTCGGTGCTCGCGTACGGGCCCGAGGGGTATCAGGCGCCCGCCCTGCTGTGCGAGGCGGCCGTCGGCCTCGACGGGTGGGAGCCGGCGGATGTCGCGGCGACCGAACCCGCCGCGTTCGAGCCCCTGGGGCGCCTGCGCCTCGAGCTCGTCCACTCGAGCGGTCGCCGCATCCTGCTCGCCGCGGCGGAGGCGCCCGATGCCGAGGCGGCGCGCGAGCTCGCCGGGCTCGGCGCGGCGAACCCGCTGCTCCACGCGGCCGTGCAGATCCCCCCGCTGACGGCCGACGACGCCCGCGAGGTCGCCTCGCAACTGCTCGCCAACCCGCTGCCGGGGCGCGTCGCGCGGCGCTTCGTCGCCGATGCCGACGGCAACCCCGAGCTCGTCGCACAGCTGATCAGCGCATACCGCCCCGAGCTCGAGCTCGGCGCCGGGCCCGGGCTCGGCGCGCTCGACCGCGGCGGCCGGGTGCCGCTGCTGCGCAGCCAGCGTGCGGCGCTCGCGACGGCGTCCAGCGGGGCGCGCACCGCCGCCGAGATCGTGGCGGTGCTGCGCACGGCATCCCCCGTCTCCGTCGTGGGCCGCATCGCCGCATGGCTCGGCATCACCGAGCTGTTCGGCGCGTTCGATCTCGACGAGGCGATGCGTCTCGGGCTGGTGCGCGCCGTCGAGGGCGCCGCGGTGCCGACGGTCGCACCGCCGAGCGGCGTCGCGGCGGACCACATCGCGGCGACCATCCCCCTCGCACGGCGGCGCGAGATCCACTCGGCCGCAGCGGATCTGGTGACCGGGCTCGCCGCCCTGCAGCACCGTGTCGGCGCGGTGGAGAACGACGACACGACGCTCGTCGCCGACCTGCTGCGCGCCGCCCGCGCCCACGCGGCCGCGCACGACGCCGAGGCCGCCATGGGCCTCGCGCTCATGGGAGTGCGGCTCGCCGTGACGGTCGACGGGGAGTACGAGCGCGCGATGCTGACGCTCGGCATGCTCGCCCTCGAGCTGCACGAACACTCCGGCATCGTGCACCTCTTCGACGAGTTCGCCGCCCTGCCGGAATCGGGCAGGCGCGAGCTGATCCTCGCCGACCTCGAATGCCTCGCGGGCCGCGCGGAGGCAGCCGGGGTGCGCGCCCGCACACTGGTCGAGCGCGCGGGCGCCGGCTCGGACGACCGCGCGATGCGCGCGCATGCGGCCGTGATGCGGCCCATGTACGCCGTCATCGCGAGCCGCCACGAGCTGGTGTTCGATCTGACGGCGAAGGCGCGCGCGGTGCTGGCGCGCACCGCGGTCGACCCCGACGACGTCTCCCCCGACCTGCGCTGGTCGGTACGCCCCGCCGAACACGAGCTGCTGCTCACCGCGTGGGAACTCGTCGCCGCCGCACGCGGGCGCGACGAGGCCCGCGTCACCGCGCGCATGGGCCGCCTCGACCGGCTGGTGCGCGCCGCGCCCGACTCGGCCGCGGTCATCGACGCCGTCGTCTTCCAGGCACGCACGCAGGCCTACGCCGGCCGGATCGCCGAGGCGCAGCAGCGCATCCAGCGCGCCGTCCCGTTGTTCGGCGAGTATCGCGGGTCATGGCTCACGGGTGCGGGCCTCGCGCTGCACGCGCATCTTCTGTTCCTGACCGGCGAGTGGGATGCCGCGCGCACCGCCGCCCAGCGCGCGGTCGACGCGGCGCTCGACGGCTCGCACCACGGCGCCCTGCCGACGGCGCACGCGATCACCGGTCTGGCGCCAGCGATCCGCGGCGACGCGGCCGAGGTCGAACGGATCGACCGCCTGATCAGGCTCGTCCCCCGCAGCGGCCCGGACAGCGACGCGTACAGCCCCGACCTCCCCGACCTCATGCGCGCCGAGCTCGCGGCCGCACTCGGCGACCCGGCGGCCCAGCTGGCGGCGACGTCCGGCGCGCACGCGGCGCGGCGCCCGGGCTCGCGGTGGGGCTGGCTGCAGCTGCATGTGGACGCACTGCTGGCGCTCGGCCGGCTCGACGAGGCCGGCACGGTCGCGGCACAGGCCCTCGGCGGCACGACGCCGTGGAACCGGTCCCCTGGCAACATCATGCGCATGGAGGCGCATCTCGCGGCGGCCCGCGGCGACATGCGCCTCGCCGTCGACCGCTTCACCGCCCTCGTGCGCAGCCCGTTCGGCGCGGCGCTGCCGTTCGAGCGGGCGCGGGACCGGCTCGACTTCGCGCGGGCCCTGCTCGGCGTGAGTCGGGACGAGGCCGCCCGGGAACAGCTGGCGCTCGCCGTGCCCGTGTTCGAGCGGCTCGAGACGGGGCCGTATCTCGACCGCGCACGCGAGCTGGCCGAGACGATCGAGGCGCGGCGCGCGGCGGCGGCGACGCGCACGGAGGTCGAGGCGCGGCATCCCGCCGACCCGCTCGCCCGCCTCACGGAACGCGAACGGCAGGTCGCCGTCGCGGCCGCCGACGGACTCACCAACCGCGAGATCGCGGCGCAGCTGTTCATCTCGGTGACGACCGTCAACTTCCACGTGCGCAACATCCTGTCGAAGCTCTCGCTCGACTCGCGCCGCGGGCTGCGCGCCCTCGTCACGCGCCCGCGCGACCAGGCGTAGACCGACCTGTCAGGTATTGACGGTTTGCGCCGGAGCGCGTCTCAGTAGCCTGATGGGGCCTGGTGGGGAACCCGATGGCTGTTTTCCACCGACCCCTCTCCCCAACCCCTGTGGCCCTCGGCTGCGGGTCCCCGCCGGGGCGGTTCCATCGCCACAGCGACGCGAGCGGGCGATCGAGGATGCCGCGGCCGGTCAGCCCACGACGCGCGCGCCGTGCACCGGGCCCGTCACGCGCACGGCCATCAGCCCGAGGGCGGACAGCGCGATCTGCAGGTCGAGCGCCCCCTCGTCGTTCTCGGCGAGGAAGGCCACGGTGGGCCCCGACCCCGACACGAGCCCCGCGAGGGCCCCGGCCCGCTCCCCCGTCTCGAGCACCGAGGCGAGCTCGGGTGCGAGATGGATCGCGGCCGCCTGCAGGTCGTTGGCGACGACCTCGGCGAGCAAATGCGGATCGCCCGCACGCAGCGCCTGCAGCACCGCCGGGTCGACGCTCGGCGTGAGCTTGGTCGCGAGCTCGGCGCGGTGCCGCTCGCGGTGGCGGTCGAGCTCGGCGTACACCGCCGGCGTCGACAGCTGCGCGTCGGGCAGCGCGAGCACCCAGTGGAAGGTGCCGTGCGCGAGCGCCGCCGAGAGCTCCTCGCCGCGGCCGGTGCCGATCGCGGTGCCGCCCGCCAGGGCGAAGGGCACATCGGCGCCGAGCCGGGCCGCGAGCTCGTGGAGCTCGTCGCGCGGGACCTGGGTGCCCCAGAGCGCGTCGCATGCGACGAGCGCGCCCGCGGCATCCGCCGACCCGCCGCCCATGCCGCCCGCGATCGGCACGTGCTTCTCGATCTCGAGCCGCACGCCGCCCGGGTAGCCCGTGTGGCTCGCGAGCAGCCGCGCCGCCCGCAGCGCGAGGTTCGACTCGTCGGTGCGCAGCCCCGAGGTGTCGATCGGGCCGCGGAACGCGACCGTGAAGTCGGAGGACTCGCTCGCGTAGACCTCTTCATAGAGGCTCACGGCCTGATACGCCGTCGCGACCTCGTGATAGCCGTCGGCCATCACCTCGCCGACCCCGAGGTAGACATTGATCTTGCCCGGCGCGCGCACGTGCACGCGGGCGTCGCGCCCCATCTCGACCGCCTCGCTCACGGCAGCTGCCTCGCGACCCTGATGAAGGCGTGCACGTCGAGTTCCTCGCCGCGCGCGGTCGGGGCCGCCCCGGCGGCTTCGAGGGCGGCGGACGCCTCGGCCGAGCCCCCGAACAGGCCGGACAGCGACTGGCGCAGCATCTTCCTGCGCTGCTGGAACGCCGCGTCGACGACGGTGAACATGCGCCGGCGCAGGGCCTCGTCGCCGAGCGGCTCGCCTTTCTCGAAGGCCACCAGGATCGAGTCGACGTTCGGCACGGGCCAGAACACCTGGCGGCTGACCTGGCCGGCCGTGCGCCAGCGGCCGTACCAGGCGGCCTTGACGCTCGGCGCGCCGTAGACCTTCGAGCCGGGGCCCGCCGCGATGCGCTCGCCGACCTCGGCCTGCACCATGACGACCGCGGAGCGCAGGCTCGGCACCTTCTCGAGGAAGTGCAGCAGCACGGGCACCGAGACGTTGTAGGGCAGGTTCGCGACGAGGCGCGACGGCTCGCCGGGCAGGGTCTCGACGGTGAGCGCGTCCTGGTGGATGACGGTGAGCCGCGCCGCGGCATCCGCGCCCAGCTGCGTCGTCACGGTCGCGGGCAGCTGCGCGGCGAGGCGCCCGTCGATCTCGACGGCGACGACGGATGCCTCGGCCTCGAGCAGCCCGAGCGTGAGCGAGCCCAGGCCCGGGCCCACCTCGACCACGGTCTCGCCCGCGGCGACCTCGCCCACGCGGACGATGCGGCGCACGGTGTTCGCGTCGTGCACGAAGTTCTGGCCGAGCTTCTTGGTCGGCGTGACGTCGAGCAGCTCGGCGAGGTCGCGCACCTCGGCCGGCCCGAGCAGACCGGCCGCCATCAGAGCGCCCCCGCTTCGGAGCGCTCGGCGGCGACGTCGGTGAGGATCGCGTCGAGCTCGTCGTCCCACGAGCCGTAGACCGCGACCGTGTTCGCGGCGATCTGCGCGGCGAGCTCGTCGACGGGCATCCCCAGCTCGTCCGCCATGAACCGCACGGTGTGCGGCACGAGGTACGGCGCGTTGGGGCGGCCGCGGTGCGGCATCGGGGTCAGGTAGGGCGCGTCGGTCTCGACAGTGATGAGCTCGCGCGGCACGACCGCGAGCGCCTCGCGCAGCGCCGGCGCGTTCTTGAACGTCACGGTGCCCGCGAACGACAGGTACCAGCCGTGCTCGGCGGCGAGGCGGGCGAGCGCCGCGTCGCCCGAGAAGCAGTGGAAGACGGTCCTCTCGGGTGCACCCACGCGCAGCAGCGTCGCGACGACGGCGTCGTGCGCATCGCGATCGTGGATCTGCAGCGCGACGCCCGCCTGCTTGGCGATGTCGATGTGCGCCTCGAAGCTGCGGAACTGCGCGTCGCGGCCCGTCTCATCGGTGCGGAAGAAGTCCAGGCCGGTCTCGCCGACCGCGCGCACGCGGGGGCGATGGGCGAGTTCGGCGATCTGCGCGATGGCGTCGTCGAGGGCGCCGGATGCCGCGAGCTCGGGCGCCTCGTTCGGGTGCAGCGCGACGGCCGCGAGCATCCGCCTGTCCTGGACGGCGTGCTCGGCACTCCAGACGGACGTCTCGAGGTCCACTCCGACCTGCACGACGCCCCGCACGCCGACAGCCTCGGCACGGTCGAGCTGGGCGCGCCAGCCGAGGTGCTCGAGCCCCGGCTCGTCGCGATGGATCGCCGGGTCGAGGTGCGTGTGGTCGTCGTACACCGGCACGGCGAGCGCGTCGGGCAGGGGCGGGTAGGTGCGGTCTGAAGCCATCGGATTCAGCGTATCGGGATGCCGCCCGGGCGAGGCCGACGCCGCGTGCCCGGGCTCCGGCGCCCGACGCGTTCACAACTCCTGATCGGCTCCGGGCTGCCTGCCGGTTCCGTCCGGATTTCCGCGGTTTCGGCCCCTCCGCCACCGAGTCCATCAGGAGTTGTGCGCACGGGCGCCGAGCACCCGCCGACCCTGACGGGCCCGGTGCGAGCGGGCCGCGCGACTACGCCGCGTCGATGCGCGGGAAGAGCGGCTCGAGGTCGCCGACGACCGTGCCCGGCTTCAGCTGGCCCCACTCACCCGCCGAGCGCAGCGGCTGCGCCGCGAGCGCGCCGAGCGAGGCCTCCACGCCGAGCGCCGACCACAGCTTGGGCGCGGCCTTCGTCAGCACGGGCGAGAGCAGCACCGCGAGGGCGCGCAGGCCCTCGGCGCACGTGTACAGCACGGTGCCGAGACGCTCGCGGTCGGCCTCGTCCTTGGCGAGCGCCCAGGGCTCCTGCTCGGTGATGTAGCCGTTCAAGGCATCCACGATCGTCCACACCTGCGCGAGTGCCTCGTGGATCGCGAACTTCTCGATCGCCGCGTCGGCCGACAGCGCGGCCGCGAGCAGGTTCGTCTGCACCGTGATGTCGGCCGCGGTGTACTCGCCCGGCGCGGGCACGGCACCGCCCTCGTAGTAGCGCTTCACCATCGCGATGACGCGGGACGCCAGGTTGCCGAAGCCGTTGGCGAGCTCGGCCTGGTAGCGGGCCGAGAGATCCTCCCACGAGAACGAGCCGTCCTGGCCGAACGAGATCGCGCGCATGAAGTAGTAGCGGAAGGCATCCGACCCGAACGTGTCGGTGATCTCGTTGGGCGCGATGCCGGTCAGCTTCGACTTCGACATCTTCTCGCCGCCGACGAGCAGCCAGCCGTGGCCGAACACGCCCGCCGGCACCGGCAGCCCGGCGGCCATCAGCATCGCGGGCCAGATGACGGCGTGGAAGCGCAGGATGTCCTTGCCGACGATGTGCTGCGCGGGCCAGCGGCGCGCGAAGTCCGCGTCGTCCTCGCCGTAGCCGACGGCGGTCGCGTAGTTGAGCAGGGCGTCGACCCACACATAGAGCACGTGCGAGTCGTCCCACGGGATCGGGATGCCCCAGTCGAAGCTCGAGCGCGAGATCGACAGGTCGTTGAGCCCCTGCGACACGAACGCGACGACCTCGTTGCGGGCGCTCTCGGGCTGCACGAAGTCGGGCTGCGCCTTGTAGAGGTCGAGCAGCTGCTGCTGGAACGCGCTCATGCGGAAGAAGTAGTTCTTCTCGTGCATGAGCTCGAGCGGGCGGCCGTGGATGGCGCAGACCTTCTGGCCCGCGTACTCGCCGACGCCCTCGACGATCTCGGAGGCGGGCTTGAACTCCTCGCAGCCGACGCAGTACAGGCCCTCGAACTCGGCCTCGTAGATGTGGCCCGCCTCGCGCAGCTTCTCGATGAACAGCTTCACGCGGCGCTCGTGGCGCTCGTCGGTCGTGCGGATGAAGTCGTCGTTCGCGATGTCGATCGTCTCGAGCAGCGGCTTCCACGCCGACTCGACGAGGCGGTCGGTCCATTCCTTGGGGGTGGCGCCGTTCGCTGTCGCGGTGCGCAGGATCTTCTGGCCGTGCTCGTCGGTGCCCGTGAGCAGCCAGGTGTCGTCACCCGACTGGCGGTGCCAGCGCGTCAGCACGTCCGCGGCCACCTCGGTGTAGGCGTGACCGATGTGCGGCACGTCGTTGACGTAGAAGATGGGCGTGGTCAGGTAGAACGGGCGGCCTGCGGGCATGCCCTCAATCTTAGAGAGGGATGCCGGGCCGCCCGGCGCGCAGGGGGCGACGTTGCAACAGCCCCCGAATGACGGCCTGTGACGCACCGTTTCGTCATCTTCGGACGCCCGGCGGCCCGACCGGGCGCGTGTTGACGCGTGCGCATCGCGGAACGCCAGGACGGGGCCGGTCGGCGCGAGCGAACCTACCCGCGCGAGCGCAGCGCGGCCTCGTACAGCTCGCGGCGAGAGAGGCCGGACGCGGCGGCGACCTGCGCCGCGGCATCCTTCAGGCGCAGCCCGGATGCCACGAGCTCGAGCGTCTGCGCGAGCCCCGCGTCGAAGTCGACGACGACCTCGGCCGCCCCCTCGGCGACGATCACGATCTCGCCGCGCACCCCGCCCTCGGCCCACACGGCGAGCTCGGCGGCGGTGCCGCGCCTGACCTCCTCGTGCAGCTTCGTCAGCTCGCGCGCGACGGCGACGCGGCGCTCGGCGCCGAAGTGCGTCGCGATGTCGGCGAGGGACGCCGCGAGCCGGTTCGGCGACTCGAAGAAGACCAGCGTGCGCCGCTCGGCCGCGAGCGCCGCGAGGGCCTTCCCGCGCTCGCCGTCCTTGCGCGGCAGGAAGCCCTCGAACGCGAAGCGGTCGGTCGGCAGGCCCGAGAGGGCGAGCGCCGTGAGCACCGCCGAGGGGCCGGGCAGCGCGGTGACCGTGACGCCGGCGGCGATCGCGGCCTGCACGGCGTGGAAGCCGGGGTCGCTGACCGTGGGCATGCCGGCATCCGAGAGCAGCAGCACGTCGCCCGATGCGGCGAGCGCGACCAGCTCGCCGGCGCGATCACGCTCGTTGTGGTCGTGCAGCGCCATGAGCCGGGGGCGGTTCTCGACGCCGAGGCCCTGCAGCAGCCGCTGTGCGACGCGGGTGTCCTCCGCGGCGACGAACGCGACCGCCTCGAGCGTCTCGACGAGGCGACGCGTCGCATCGCCCAGGTTTCCGATGGGCGTCGCGGCGAGGATCAGCATGATCGAAATCCTAAGCAGCGGCCGGTCCCCGCATGAGGTCGGCCGGTACCATGACGCGGGTGAACCAGCCCGAAGCCGACGTCGCCGACCTGCCCGACTTCGACGACGAGCCCGAGCCCACGGGCACCGCGCTCGACCGCTGGTGGGCGCGCGTGCTCTCGCGGCCGCGCAACAAGACCCTGTGGGACTGGGGCGCCCCGACCGCCGTCACCGTGCTGGCGGCGCTGCTGCGGCTGTGGCATCTCGGCTATCCGCACACGCTCGTGTTCGACGAGACGTACTACGTGAAGGATGCCTGGACCCTCTCCCACCTCGGCTACGAGGGTGCGTGGCGCAACGGCGCGGATACCGCCTTCAACGCGGGCGACCCGAGCTTCTGGAGCGCGAGCCCGGAGTTCGTCGCCCACCCGCCGCTCGGCAAGTGGCTCATCGCGCTCGGCGAGCACGCCCTGGGCATCCAGGACTCCGCGGGGTGGCGCATCTCGACCGCCGTCGTCGGCATCCTCGCGGTCATCGTCCTCATGCTGATCGCCAAGCGCCTCTTCCGCTCGACGCTGCTCGCCTCGATCGCGGGGCTGCTGATGGCGGTCGACGGCAGCGCCATCGTGATGAGCCGCGTCTCGCTGCTCGACGACTTCGTGATGTTCTTCGCGCTGCTCGGCTTCGGCGCGATCCTGCTCGACCGCGACTGGCGCGACAAGCGGATCCCGCTGCTGAAGGGGCCCGTGCTGTGGCGGCCGTGGCTGCTCACCGCCGGTCTGCTGTTCGGCCTCGACGCGGGCGTCAAGTGGTCGGGCTTCTACTTCCTCGCGGTCTTCGGCGTCTACTCGGTGCTGTCCGACTACTTCGCCTACCGCAGGGCGGGCGTGCTGCACACCGTCGAGGGCGTCGCGCAGGCGGTCATCACGTTCGTGACGATGGTGCCGATCGCGATCGCCGCCTACATCGCCTCGTGGACCGGCTGGCTCGTGACGAGCGGCGGCTGGGACAGGCACTGGGTCGAGGCGAACCCCAAGGCCAACGCCTGGCACGGGCTGCTCGCGTGGGTGCCGTACTGGGCGCAGAACCTCTGGCACTACAACACCGAGCTCTACGGCTACTCGATCAACCTGCACGCGACGCACCCGTACCAGTCGAACCCGCTCGGCTGGCTGCTCATGCTGCGCCCCACGAGCATGTACTACGTCGGCACGGCGCCGGGCCAGGGGAACTGCACCGCCGCGGCGCCCGGCTGCTCGGCGGCGATCACCGACCTCGGCAACCCGTTCATCTGGTGGGCGGCCTCGCTCGCGCTGCTCGGGCTCATCTACTGGTTCGCCCGCTACCGGGACTGGCGCGCCGGCCTGCTGCTCGCGGGCATCGGCGCCGGGTGGCTGCCGTGGGTCATCCTCTATCACGACCGCACGATCTTCACCTTCTATGCGATCGCGTTCGAGCCCTACCTGCTGCTCGGCATCGTGTTCTTCATCGCGCTGGCCTTGGGCACGGCGACGGATGCCACGCGCCGCCGCGTGCGCGGCATCGCCCTCGTGGGCGCTTATCTCGTCGTCGTGTGCGCGGCGAGCGTGTTCTTCTGGCCGCTGTGGTCGGGCATCCAGACCAGCTACGCCTACTGGCACGCGCACATGTGGCTGCGCAGCTGGATCTAGCGGGCCGACGCACCCCCGGCCGTAGGCTGGGCGGGTGGCGAAGACGGGCGTTGACGCGGCGCGCGTCCAGGTGCTCGGGCCGGTGCGGGTCGCCGGGCCCGCGGGCGTCGTCGACGTGCCCGGCGTCAACGGCAAGGCCCTGATCGTCTCGCTCGTGCTGGCCCGCGGGGCCGTGGTGTCGGTGGCCTCGCTCATCGACGACATCTGGCAGGACGACCCGCCCCGCAACGCCCGCGCCGCCCTGCAGACCCTCGTCTCGCGGGTGCGCGCCGTCTGCGGCGACGACCTCGTCGAGTCGCTCGCCGGCGGCTATCGGCTCGGCCCCGACTCGGTCGACCTGTGGCTGCCGGGTGCCGAGCGTCGCGGCGAGCCGGGTGCCGACCTGGGTGACACCGAACTGGCCGCGCGGCTGCGCGAGACCGCGGACGGCGCGCGCGTGCGCGCCCTCGAGGGGCGGGTGGCGGATGCCCTGGCCTCCGGCATCCCCGACGACGCCGTCGAGGCCGCCCGGGCGCTCGCCGCCGCCGCGCCCTTCGACGAGCGCGCGCACGCGCAGCTCATGAGGGCGCTCGCCGCCGCGGGTCGCCGCGGCGAGGCCCTGCGCGCCTTCGCGGAGTTCCGACAGCGCCTCGACGACGAGCTCGGCGGCCGCCCCGGTGCGGAGCTCGTCGCCCTCAACGCCGAGCTGCTGCGCGACGAGCCGGCAGCCCCCGATGCGCGCGCCCCGCACGCGGGCCGGCCGCCGGTGAGCCGCCTCGCCGTCGGCCTGCGCGCTGCGCCGAACGCGCTCATCGGCCGCGACGCCGACGTGGCGGCGCTCGAAGAGCTCATGCGGCACGCGCGCCTGACGACGATCCTCGGCCCGGGCGGGCTCGGCAAGACGCGCCTTGCGCAGGAGCTGGCGCACCGCGCAGCGCAGACGACCCCGGGCGTCGTGGTGGTCGAGCTCGCCGGCATCCGCGAGCCCGACGATGTGCCCCTCGCCGTGGCCGCCGCCTTCGGCATCGGCGAGGTGGGCGCGGCGCGCGTCAGCCTGCGGGACCCGATCCTGCTGCTCGAGGTGCGCACTCGCATCCGCGCCGCCCTCGCCGAGCGCGAGACGCTGCTCGTGCTCGACAACTGCGAGCACGTGATCGAGGGCGCGGCCCACCTCGTCGACCAGGTGCTGAGCGAGACGCCGTCGGTGCGTGTGCTCGCGACGAGCCGCTCGCCGCTGCAGCTCGGCGCCGAGAGCGTGTACCCGCTCGGCTCGCTCGCGGCGAGCGACCACGGCCCCGCCGTCGAGCTGTTCGTCGACCGTGCCCGGGCGGCCCGACCCGGCGCCGCCCTCCCCCTCGACGCGGTCGCCCGGCTCTGCGAGCACCTCGACGGGCTGCCGCTCGCGATCGAGCTGGCGGCGGCGCGCATCCGCTCGATGTCGGTCGACGAGATCGAGCGCCGCCTCGGCAACCGCTTCGCACTGCTGCGCGGCGGCGACCGGGGCGCGCCCGAGCGGCACCGCACGCTCATCGCGGTCATCGACTGGAGCTGGAACCTGCTCAGCGAGTCCGAGCGGCGCATGCTGCGGCGGCTCTCGCGCTTCACCGACGGCTTCTCGGCCGAGGCGGCCGCCGCGGTCGCTCTCGCGGCCGGCTCAGCCGGGTTCTCGGCCGCGGCCGACGAGGCGGCGCGGCTCGCGGCGGCCGACGATCTCGACGCGCTCGTGCTGCAGTCGCTCGTCTCGGTCGCCGAGACGCCCGCCGGGCTGCGCTACCGCATGCTCGAGACCGTGCGCGAGTTCGGCGACATGGCGCTCGTGGACGCCGGGGAGGACGCGCTCGTGGCATCCGCCCAGGCTCGCTGGGCCCGCGCCTTCGCGCTCGACGTGCTCGCCGCGCTGCCCACGTCGAGCCAGAGCGAGGCGATCCGCAGGCTCGGCGCCGAGCACGACAACCTCGTCGTCGTGCTGCGCTCGGCGGGAGAGGCCGGGGATGCCGCCACGGCGGTGCCCGTGTTCGGCGCCCTTCTGTTCCACTGGCTCATCCGCAACCAGTTCCGCGAGGCGCTGTCGTTCGCGCCGCTCGTCGCCGAGCTCACCGCCGGCGGCCCGCTGCCCGACGACGCGCCCGACGCCGCCGCCGTCACGCTCCTGTTCGCCGCGATCATGGGCGTCGCCGGCTCGCGCATGCCACGCCGCGACTCCCCGCGCGCCCCGCAGCTGCCGCCCGAGCTCGAGGGCCTCACGGCCGTCTCGCCCACGGCTCTGCTGCGCAGCGGGGTGCGCGCCGGTCTGCGCATGCGCGCGCTCGTCCGCTCGGGCGCCGTCTCGCCGTGGCTGGCCGGCATCATCGAGCTGCTGCTCGGTGCGACCCGTGACCGCGCGTTCGCCGAGCAGAGCCTGCGGCACCTGACCGGCTCCGACGACGAGACGCTGCGCGTGCTCGGCAACGTGTTCGCGAGCTTCCTCGTCGAGAACACGGGCGACCTCGCCGGCGCGGAACGGCACGCGCGCGCCGCGTGGGACGGCGCCGTCCGCCTCCGCCTCGACTGGATGGCCGGCCAGGCCGCGCGCGCCCTGGCCCAGCTCTGCAGCCAGGAGGGCCGGTCGGCCGAGACGCTCGAGTGGGTCGAGCGCGGTCGCACGCACTTCACCGCGATCGGCGCCGTCGAGGAGATCGCGCAGTCCGACTGGATCGCCGCCGTCAACCGCCTCAAGCTCGGCCGCCGCGACGGCGTGGCCGAGGCCTTCGAGCGCTTCGCCCACGAGGAGCAGCAGGGCGACGACTTCGACGCCGCCGATGTGCGCGCGATCGGCTGGTCGGGCCTCGCCGAGCTCGCCGCCGCCGAGGGGGACGCGCAGCGCGCCGTCGAGCACTATCGCACCGCCGTCGGCGTCTACGGGGCTCGACCGCCCGCCACGGGCGGCGGCGGGTGGTACCTGCTCAGCGGGGCCGCCGCGGTCGCGGCGTCCGTGTACGCGGGCTGCCGGGACGACGACGCACTCGAGCTCGCGCGCGCCGTGCGGCAGGGCGCACGGCTGGCGATGCGCGGCCGCGCCGGCCCGCGCAGCGGGCCGGAGTCGATGGACCGGCCCGTGTCGGCGACGGCCGGCCTGGGCGTCGCGATCTGGCTGCTGGGGATGCCGCAGGCCACGGCGCCGCAGCAGACGGCCGCCGCGGAGCTCATCGCCCTCGCCGAGCGCATGCACTCCCGCCAGGATCTGCCGATGCTCGAGCGCGAGCGGGCCGTCGCCCTCGCGGAGCGCGTGCTCGGGGCATCCGCGCTCACCGCCGCGCGCGAGCGCATCGCCGCGCTGCCCGACCTCGCGGCCTGCGCCGCACGGCTCGACCGCGTGCTGCGCGCCGCCCGCTTCTGACCCGGGGCGCGCACGTGTTGGGCAGCCCGTGCGGCACTTTTCCTCCTGTGGGGCATACCCGAACCCGCGTTCCGATATGCCCCACAGGAGGAAATGTGCCCGGCTGGCTACGCCTTCCGCATGTACGCCCGCACCGTGAGCGGCGCGAAGACGGCGACCATGACGGCGGCGCCGAGCAGCGTCCACCAGACATCCGCCCCCACGGGCTGCGCCGCCACGATGTTGCGCATCGCGGTGATCACGTGCGAGACGGGGTTGACGTCGGCGAACCAGCGCAGCCAGCCGGGCATGGTGGCCGTGTTGACGTAGGCGTTCGAGAGGAACGTCAGCGGGAACAGCACCATGAACGAGATGCCCTGCACCGACGACGCCGTGCGCGCGATCACGCCGAAGAAGGCGAAGATCCAGCTGATCGCCCAGGCGACGGCGACGATCAGCAGGCCCGCGAGCACGAGGCCCAGCACGCCGCCCTCGGGGCGCCAGCCGATCGCGATTCCGGTGAGGAAGGTGATCGTCGTGGCGATCGCGTAGCGCAGGGTGTCGGCGGTCAGCGCCCCGGCGAGCGGGGCGATGCGCGCGATCGGCAGCGAGCGGAAGCGGTCGAACACGCCTTTGTCCATGTCCTCGCGCAGCTGCACGCCCGTGACGACCGAGGCCGTGATCACGGTCTGGGCGAGCACGCCCGGGATGATCGTCGGCAGGTACTTCTGGATGTCCCCGGCGAGGGCCCCACCGAACAGGAACGTGAACATGACGGTGAACAGGATCGGCTGCAGCGTCACGTCGAAGAACTGCTCGGGCGTGCGGCGGAACTTGACGAGGCCGCGGTAGGCCATGACGAGCGAGTTGCGCACGGTCTGCGCGATGCTCGTGTGGTTCTTCAGTCTGCGCTCGGATGCCGGGACGATCCGGTTCGTGGCGATCGTGGTCATGCGCGCACCTCCTCGGTGTCTTCCACGGCGTCGGTCGCGACGCCGTGCCCCGTGATGGTCAGGAAGACCTCGTCGAGCGTCGGCTTCTGCACCGAGAACTCGGCGAGGCGGATGCCCGCGCCGCGGAACGCGAGCAGCAGGTCGGTGACGCGGTCGGGGTCGGACATCGGCGCCGTGATCCGGCCGGCCTCGGGCGACGGGGTGCCCTGCACGCCGAACACCTCGGCGATGATGCGCAGCGCCTCGCCCGTGTCGTTGCGGTCGGTCAGCCGCAGGATCAGCGAGGACGTGCCGACGGATGCCTTGAGCTCGTCGGCCGTGCCCTCCGCCACGACCTTGCCGGTGTCGATGACCGCGATGCGGTCGGCGAGCTGGTCGGCCTCGTCGAGGTACTGCGTGGTGAGCAGCACCGTCGAGCCGGTGGCGACCAGGCTGCGGATCGTGTCCCACATCTGGCCGCGGGTGCGCGGGTCGAGACCCGTGGTCGGCTCGTCGAGGAAGATGAGCGGCGGCTGGGCGATGAGCGAGGCGGCCAGGTCGAGGCGGCGGCGCATGCCGCCGGAGAACTTCGCGAGCGGGCGCTTCGCGGCATCCGTCAGCCCGAAGGCCTCGAGCAGCTCGGCGGACTTCGCCTTCGCCTGCTTGCCCGAGAGGCCGAGCAGCCGGCCGAAGATGTAGAGGTTCTCGTTGGCCGAGAGCTTCTCGTCGACGGACGCGTACTGCCCGGTGACGCCGATGAGCTGGCGGACGATGTTCGCCTCCTTGACCACGTCGTGGCCGAAGACCCGGCCGGTGCCCCCGTCGGGCTTGAGCAACGTGGCGAGCATGGAGATGGTCGTGGTCTTTCCCGCGCCGTTCGGGCCGAGCACGCCGTAGACGGTGCCCGCCTGCACGCGCAGGTCGACGCCGTCGACCGCGCGGTTCGACCCGAACACCTTGACGAGGCCCTCGGCCTCGACGGCGAGTTCGGTGGAGGTCATGTGGTCTTCCTCATTCGCTTTCGATCGATGAAGTGGATGCCTCGATCATGGGTCGCTGCACTTACACCGCGCTGTCGTGCCGCTGACGCGCACTGTCGACACCGCCCGGGCGGCAGGATTCTCGGCACGAGGGCGGCGATCCTGCAATGACCCTTAAGAGCGGTTGAACATCCGTCTAGCATTGGGCGCGTGCCGCACCGCCTGTTCGCCGGACTCCCCGACACCCCGCTCGTCACCACCGATTGGCTCGCCGAGCACCTGGGGGCGGACGAGCTCGTCGTCCTGGACGCGACCGTGCTGCGCGTCACGGGGTTCAACGGCAGCGTCGCCTACGTCAGCGGCGAAGAGGAATACCTGGTCAAGGGGCACATCCCCGGCGCGGTCTTCGCCGACCTGTTCGACGACTTCAGCGACCCCGAGGGCGAGTACGCGTTCGCCCACCCCGGCACGAAGCACTTCGAGCGCGCCGCGCAGACGCACGGCGTCGACAACGACACCGCGGTCGTCGTCTACGACACGGGCATCGGCACGTGGGCCGCGCGACTGTGGTGGCTGTTCCGCTCCTACGGCTTCGAGGTGCGCGTGCTCGACGGCGGCCTCGCCAAGTGGCGCGCCGAGGGGCGCCCGACCGCGACGGGCGACGTGCGCCCGCGCCGCGCGGGCGAGTTCTCGGCCTATTCCGACCCCGAGGCCTGGGCGAGCAAGCACGACATCGAGGCCGTGCTGAGCGGCGACGAGGACGCCGTGCTGCTCTGCGCCCTGCCGCCGCGCGAGTTCGCCGGGGACGAGGGCGGTCGGGCCCGTCGCGGGCACATCCCGACCTCGCTCAACATCGCGGCGTCGCTGCTGCTCGACCCGCAGACGAACGCCTACCTTCCCGTCGCGCGGCTGCGCGAGCTCTTCGCCGAGGTCACGGACTCGGGCGAGCCGATCATCGGCTACTGCCAGAGCGCCATCGCCTCGACGAGCGACGCGCTCGCCCTCGCGCTCCTCGGCCGCACCGATGTGCGCATCTACGACGGATCGCTCAACGAGTGGGCCGGCGACGCGACCGCCCCGCTCGAGTTGAGCGTTCCTGCTCTCGCTGCTCACGCTGCCTCGCCGACGCTTCCCGCTGCTGCTTCGAGCGCGACGAGCGCTGAGCCTTCCGGTCGCGGTCGTCACTCGGCGGCGTAGCGGCCGAGCGCGACGAGTTCGCGGTGCGGCCCCTGACCACCCCGATGAACTCGTCGATCTGCGGCTGCACCTCGGCCGGGGCATCCTCGCGCCAGGCCAGGCCCACGCGCCAACCGGGCTCGCCGACGAGCGGTCGCGCCTCGACGTCGGCGCGCGCATACAGCCACGCGATCGCCTGCGGCACGACCGCGACGCCCACATTGGCGGCGACGACCTCGATCGTCGCCTCGATGTCGTCGTCGAACGGATGCCTCACCTCGCCCGCCAGGTCGGCGCCGCTCGCACTCGGCGCCGCCTCGAGGGCATGGTCTTTGGGGAAGACGACGTGCGGCCGCTCCTCATAGAGCTTGATGAGGTGCACCCCGCTCGGGCGCGCGGGGGTCTCGCCGTCGGCATCGAGCGGCAGACGCACGAACACGAGGTCGGCATCGCCGGCGCGCAGCCCGGCGAGCTGGGCGTCTAGGTCGAGCACCGGGCGCAGCAGCTCGAGCTCGAGCGGGCTGCGCGGGAAGCGCTCGCCCCAGATGCGGACCCATTTGCCGGGCGTGACGCCGCGGGTGTAGGCGATGCGGAGCGGAGCGGGCACGCGCCCAGGCTAGCCAGCTAGCCTGGGTGGATGAGCGACAACGCGCCCGTCCCCGCCGGCCCCGATGCGATGAAGCCGGCCACGGCCGCGAAGAAGCTGGGCATCTACCTGCCCGCGACGCCCGCCTCGTTCCAGGCGAACGCCATCTCGCGCGCCGAGTTCGCCGAGCTGCAGTCGAACCCGCCCGAGTGGCTCGTCGAGCTGCGGCTCAACGGCCCCCACCCGCGCGATGTCGTCGCCCGCAAGCTCGGCGTGTCCGCCTCCGGCCTTGCCCGTGCAGAGGTGACGGATGCCCTGACCACGGCCCAGATCCAGGATCTGCTCGCCGCGCCGCCGCAGTGGCTCGTGCGCGAGCGCTCGACGCAGGCCGCGGTGCGTGCCGAGAACGCGCGCGTGAACCAGCAGAACGCCGAGAAGGCCGCGCGGCGCGACGCCTCCGAGGGCTGAGACGCTCGGTCGGCAGAAATGCCGTCTTGACCACCCCCACATCGGGGGCCATGGTGGCGGGATGCCCCAGACGCTCCCCCGGGTCGCCCGACGCCCCCGCTCCGCTCTGTCCCGCATCCTCGTCGGCTTGGCGCTCAGCGGCGTCGTCACCACGGCGCTGACCGTCGTCGCCGCGCCGGGCGCCGCGCACGCCGCGACCCCCGTCTCGCGCACCTACGGCGCCGACCGCTACGCGACCGGTGCCGCCGTCGCCGCGGCCGCGTACCCGAGCGGCGCGACGACCGTCTGGCTCGCGAGCGGCGCGAACTTCCCCGACGCGCTCTCGGCGGGCGCCGCGGCGGCGAAGCAGGGCGCGCCCCTGCTGCTCACCGGCCCGACGGCGCTGCCGAGCTCGGTGTCGAGCGAGCTCGGCAAGCTCAAGCCGCGCAGGATCGTGCTCGTCGGCGGCACGAACGCCGTCTCGTCGGCCGTCGCCGCGAAGCTCGCGGCGTTCGCGCCCGTCACCCGCGTCGCGGGCGCCGATCGCTACGGCACGAGCATCGCCATCGCGAAGTACGCGTTCGCGTCGTCGTCGTACGCCTATGTGGCGACGGGGGTGAACTACCCCGATGCGCTGTCGGCCGCGGGGGCCGCCGCGTCGCGGAAGGCGCCGGTGCTGCTCGTGCCGGGCGGCGCGGCATCCGCCCCCTCGGGGGTTCTGGCCGAACTGCGCGCGCTCAAGGCGACGCACGTGTACCTCGCGGGCGGCACGGCCGCGGTCGACAGCGGCGTCGCGAACAGCCTCGCCGCGAGCGGGCGCACCGTGACCCGCAAGGCGGGCGCCGACCGCTACGGCACGAGCGTCGCGGTCGCCTCGACCGGGGCCTACGTCGCCGCGGACGGCGCCGTCATCGCCTCCGGCCAGGGCTTCCCCGACGCCCTCGTCGCCACCACCTACGCTCACGGCACGCGGCCCGTGCTGCTGTCGCAGAAGATCTGCGTGCCGACGGCGGTGCATTCGGCCGAGGCCGCGTATGCCTCGCGCCACCTCATCGGCGGCACCGCCGCGCTCTGGACCACCGTCTCGAACGACACCGCCTGCACGGGCTCGGTGCTCGAGACACTGAAGACCCCCGCGAACCGGCCGCGGCCCGCCTGCCTGACGAGCACCGGGTGCACCGCAGCCCAGCTGCTCGCCGCCATCGACGCGGCGCACTCGAGCGAGGGCGTCCGCGCGATGGCGCTGCCGTCGGACTACTCGTCGCTCTCGACACAGCAGCAGATCATCGCGGTGATCGACGCGGAGCGCGCGTCGCGCGGGCTGCCGAAGCTCACCGAGAACGCGACCCTCGATGCGGATGCCCTGGCCGGGGCGCGCACCGGCACCGACCCCTCGCTCGGCCACGTGACCGGCTGGGGCGGGTCGATCTGGGCGGCGACGCCGTCGGCGTCCGTGCTGCTGGCCGACTACCTGTGGATGTACGACGACGGCCCCGGCGGCACCAACATCGACTGCCAGGGCTCGAACACCGCGGGCTGCTGGGGGCACCGCGACGTGATCCTCGGCTGGACTGCCACGGTCTCGGGCGGTGTCGCCGTCGACGGCGACCTGTGGGTCGGCAACACCGTCGGCGCGGGCTTCGCCACGATCGCGCAGAACGGCCGCAACTACGCCTCGTACGCGGCGATCGTCGCCCAGCAGTAGGCGGCCCGCTACATCGCGAAGAACGCGGTGACGGCCCCGGCGAGCGACACGACGTCGTTCACGTGGCACAGCTCGCGCGCCGAGTGCATCGACAGCAGCGGCACGCCCACGTCGAGGGTCGCGATGCCGAGGCGGGTCGCGGTGAGCGGCCCGATCGTCGTGCCGCACGGCACGGAGTTGTTCGACACGAACTCCTGGTACGGCACGCCGGCCGTCTCGCACACCCGCGCCCAGAGGGCGGCGCCCGGGGCATCCGTCGCATAGCGCTGGTTGGCGTTGATCTTGAGCAGCGGGCCGCCGCCGGCGACCGGCCTGTTGACGGGGTCGTGCTTGTCGGGGTGGTTGGGGTGCACCGAGTGCCCGGCATCGGCCGAGACGACCCAGCTCGCGGCGAATGCCCGCCGGCGGTCCGACGGGCCGGCGCCGAGCCCCTCGGTGACCCGCGTCAGCACGTCCTCGAGGAACGGGCCGTTGGCGCCCGAGCGCGACTCGGAGCCGAGTTCCTCGTGGTCGAACGCCGCGAGCATCGCGATCTGGCCCGTCGCCCCGCTGTCGGCGGCGGCGAGCAGCGCGACGACGCCGGCGTGCACCGAGCTCAGGTTGTCGAGGCGGCGGCTTGCGAACAGCTGCCTGCCCTGGCCGAAGCGCGCGGGCGGCTGCGTGTCGGCCAGGAGGATGTCGTAGCCGAGCACGTCGGCGGCGGAGACCCCCGCGGCCGCCGCGAGCAGCCCGATCACATCGGCGCCGCTGCGCGGGGCATCCGCCTCGAGGCCCCACACGGGCTGCATGTGCCGCTGCTTGTCGAGCGTCAGCCCCTCGGTCGTCACCCCGCGGTCGAGATGGATCGCGAGCTGCGGGATGCGCAGCATGGGCCCCGTGCGCACCAGGCGCTCGTGCCCGTCGCGCGTCACGATGCGGCCGGCCAACTCGAGCTCGCGGTCGAGCCACGAGTTGAGCAGCGGGCCGCCGTAGACCTCGACGCCCGCCTGCAGCCAGCCCTGCGCCTCGATGGTGGGCTTCGGCTTGAGCTTGAACGAGGGCGAGTCGGTGTGCGCGCCGAGGACGTGGAACGGGGTGGTGGGCCCCGCGCCCTCGGGCACCGCCCAGGCGATCACGGCGCCGTCGCGCACGACGACGTAGCGGCCGGGCTCGGTCGGCCAGGCATCCGTCTCGGCGACGCGCAGGAAGCCCGCGTTCTCGGTGCGCCGGGCGACCTCGGCCGCCGCATGGTACGAACTCGGCGACGCCTCGATGAAGGCGGCGAGATCGGCGACGTACGCGTCGACGGCGCCGGACAGCTGATGATCGGATGCCTGGTCACTCACCCGTTCAACGCTAGCCCGCCTGCGGCTCGGGCCCCGTCTGATCGCCCGCGAACACGCCGTCCGAGTGGTCGCAGTGGCCGGCGTCGCCGACGCCGTCGATGTCCTCGCGCAGCTCGTCGCCGCTGTATTCCTCCGGCCCGAACGCGCGCACGCCGAAGTCGTGCGAGATGAGCTGCGCGCGCACCGGCACGCCGGCATCCGCGCACGCCCACCCGAGGGCCGCCGCCGAGACCCTGTCGTCGTCGGAGGCGATGGGGCCGCCGGGTCGTTCCCAGACGAAGACGACCGACTCGATCGGCGTGCCGGCGATCGCCTGGCGCAGCATCGAGGCGATGAGCGCGGCGTCTTCGCCGTCGAGCGCGGCGGGCAGTTCGTTGTTGGGCATCAGGGTCGGCAGGAGCACCGAGTGCTCGTCGAGGAACAGCAGCCAGAGCTGGCGCTGGATCGCGCGCCCGATGAGGCCGCCGATGCGGTTCGCGAGGTCGGTGTCGGTGAGCAGGGGTTCGTGGTCGATGGCATCCATACGGCCAGCCTGGCGGCCCGCGCCGACGCACGGACGGCCGCCGACTGCGTTCTGTGGAGAGCCCGCCGATACCACGCCCTGTGCTGGGCGAGACGCCCGGGGCTGTCACACCCGCGGGGTAGGGTGACGCCCATGACCGGGAGCGAGGACATCGAGACGCGCCGCCGCGAGGCGCGCGACGAGCTGTCGGCCGTCATCGAGCTCAAGTGCCGGCTGGGCGACGATCCGTGGGACTTCCTGCCCGACCTTCCGACGGTCGACGAGCAGGTCGTGCTCACCCTGCGCCTCGAGCGCATCGAGGCCGCCGGGCTCGAAGACCAGCGGGCGCGCGCCTACCACCCGACGGCGCCGCACAGGGCGGCCGAGCGCTTCGAGTACGGCGTGCTGCGCAGCATCGCGATCGACCACCCCGAGCTGACCCGCGCGGTGTGGGGTCTGCTGGGGCGTGTCCACGACGCGGCCTGACCGCCCGCGGCACTAGAGTCGCGCCATGCAGAAGGCGTGGAAGACCGACCCGGCGGACTCGCTGAAGGTCGGCCCCGGTTTCACTCTCGCCGACGTCGACCCCGCGTCGACCCCCGGGTTCAAGGGCGACAAGCAGGCGGGCGAGAGCGTGCTCGCCGCCGGAGCGGTCGAGCTCACCGCGCTTCAGCAGCGTCTCTACGCGCGCGGCGTCGAGGGCGACGAGCGCCGGGTGCTGCTCGTCCTGCAGGGCATGGACACCTCCGGCAAGGACGGCACCGTCCGCCACGTGGTCGGCATGACCCACCCCGAGGGCGTCGCGCTCAAGTCGTTCAAGGCGCCGACGGCCTGGGAACGCCGCCACGACTTCCTCTGGCGCGTCGCCCGCCAGGTGCCCGCCCCCGGCATGCTCGGCGTCTTCAACCGCTCGCACTATGAGGACGTGCTGATCCAGCGCGTGCACCAGATGGCGCCCGCGGCCGAGATCGAGCGCCGCTACGGCGCCATCAACGAGTTCGAGGCCGGCCTCGCCGACCGTGGCATCACGGTGCTCAAGGTCATGCTGCACATCTCGCCCGAAGAGCAGAAGGCGCGCCTCACCGAGCGCCTCGACAACCCCGAGAAGTACTGGAAGTACAACCCGGCGGATGTCACCGAGCGCGGCTTCTGGAACGAGTACCAGCAGGCCTACCAGATCGCCCTCGAGCGCACCTCGACCGAGGCGGCGCCGTGGTTCGTGGTGCCCGCCGACCGGAAGTGGTTCGCGCGCATCGCCGTGCAGCGCCTGCTCGTCGGCGCGCTGCAGGGGCTGCACCTGACTTGGCCGCTGCCGAGCTTCGACGTCGCGGCCGAGCAGAAGCGACTTCGGAAGTCATAGGGATTTCCCGCGGATGCCCGCGGCGCGGCATCCTGGACGCGTGACGTTCCAGCCCGCCCTCCCCCTCGCCGAACTGCGCGCCACGCGCTCGAGCATCAAGTGGCGGCGCTGGCCGGACGACGTGCTGCCGCTCTTCGTCGCCGAGATGGACTTCGGCATCGCCCCCGAGATCACCGCCGCCGTGACGCAGGCGCTGCACGCCGGCGACACCGGCTACCTCGACAACCCGGGCCCGCTCGCGCCGGCCTTCGCCGACTTCGCGCGCACGTCGTGGGGCTGGGACGTCGAGCCGTCGTGGGTGCACCTCGCGACCGACGTGACGGTCGGCATCGTCGAGGCGCTGCGCCTCGTGGTGCCGCGCGTCGGAGGCAGGGTCGTCATCACGACGCCGGTCTACAACCCCTTCTGGGAGATGGTGGGCGAGACGGGGGCCGAGGCCGTCGAGGTGCCGTTGGTCGAGGCATCCGGCTTCACGCTCGATCTCGCGGGCATCGAGGATGCCTTCCGCGCAGGCGCCCACGCGATGGTGCTCTGCAACCCGCACAACCCGACCGGCCGCGCCCACAGCCGCGCGTCGCTCGAGGCGCTCGCCGCCCTCGCCGCGCAGTACGACGTCTTCATCGCGAGCGACGAGGTGCACGCGACGCTCGTGCACCCGGGCACGGTGTTCACGCCCTTCGCGCCGATCGCGGCGGCGGCCGGCACGCGCTCCGCGACCGTCACGAGCGCCTCGAAGGGCTGGAACCTCGCGGCCATGAAGTGCGCGGTCGTGGTCGCCGGGGACCCCGCGACCGCCGAGCTGCTGAACCGCCTGCCCGAGGAGCTCGCCGCGCGCACGAGCCTGCTCGGCCTGCACGCCAACGTCGCCGCCTTCGGTGCGACCGATTGGCGGGATGCCGCGCTCGAGCAGATCGTCGCGAACGTCGCGCTGCTCGAGTCCGAGCTCGCCTCTCATGCCCCGTCGGTGCGCATCGTGCGCCCCGACTGCGGCTATCTCGTCTGGGTCGACTTCCGCGAGACGGGCCTCGGGGATGACCCGGCGCGCGTGCTGCGCGAGACCGGGCGCCTGGCCCTCAACTCGGGGCCGACCTTCGGCGCCCCGGGCCGCGGCTTCGCACGCCTCAACGTGGCGTGCGACCCGTCGACGATCGTCGAGGCCGTGCGGCGCATCGCGGCGACGCTCGCCTGAGGCCGACGCGCGCGTCTTACCCGATCCCGCCAGGCGCCTCATCCGGTCCCACCGGGCGTCAGTTGTTGCCGGAATCCGCTTGCCATTTCGACCTCAACTGACGCCGCGCGGATCCCGCACTCGGCCGGGCGTCACAACATGCCGGAATCGGCGCCGCATAACGGCATCAGGCGACGCCCGGTGGAGGGGATGAGTGCCTCCAGATGCCGCAGCCGCGGCATCCCCTCCCGCTACAGCGCCGCGATCGCGGCCAGACCGAGCTCGAGGTCGGCGATGATGTCGCGCGCGCTCTCGATGCCGACCGAGATGCGGATGAGGCCCGGCGTGATGCCGATGTGGTCCTTCTGCTCGTCGTTCAGCTTGAGGTGGATCGTCGAGCCGAGGTGCAGCGCGAGCGTGCGCACGTCGCCGATGTGGGTCATCGGGGTGACGAGCTCGAGCGCGTCGATGAACGCACGGGCCGCCTCGCGGGTGCCCACGTCGATCGACACGATCGAGCCGGGGCCGAGCGGCAGGTACTTCTGCGCGAGCTCGTAGTACGGGTTCGACGGCAGGCCCGGGAAGTGCACGACGCCCACGCCCGGCTTGCCCTCGAGGAACTCGGCGACGGCCTGCGCGTTGGCGACGTGGCGGTCCATGCGCAGCGACAGCGTCTCGATGCCGTGCAGCAGCAGGAAGGTGGAGGTCGGCGGCACGGTGGGGCCGTATTCGAGCACGACCACCTGGCGCAGATATGCGCCGTACGCGCCCGTGCCGAAGCGCTCGACGAATGAGCCGACGCCGGGGCGGGGCGACTCGGCGAGCTGCGGGAAGCGGCCGGACGCCGCCCAGTCGAAGGTGCCGCCGTCGATCACGGCGCCGCCGATGACCGCGCCGTGGCCCGCGAGCCACTTGGACGTCGAATGGATGACGACATCCGCGCCGAACTCGATCGGGCGCTCGAGGTACGGCGTCGCGACCGTGTTGTCGACGACGAGCGGCAGGCCGTGCGCGTGCGCGATGCCCGCGAGGCGCTCGAGGTCGACGACCTGGCCCAGCGGGTTCGGGATGCTCTCGGTGTAGATCGCCTTGGTGTTGGGCCGGATGCGCGCCGCCCACTCGGCGTCGCTCGCCTCGTCGGGCACGTACTCGCCGTCGATGCCCTGGCGCTTGAAGATGCCGCGGAACATCTCGTTCGTGCCCTCATACAGCGACTTCGTGATGAGCACGTGGTCGCCCGCGCCGGCGAGCGCGGCGACCGCCACGAGGATCGCGGCCTGGCCGCTCGCGACGACGATGCCGTCGACGCCGCCCTCGAGGTCGGCGAGGCGCTGCCCCGCGACGAAGTTCGTCGGGTTCTCGTTGCGCGAGTAGACGCGGCCGCCGCGGCCCGCGAAACGCGTCTCGCCGTCGTCGAAGTCATCGAACACATAACCCGCGGTCTGATAGATCGGCGTGACGCGGGCCTGCGCCTGGGCGTCGATGAGCGCGGCCGCATGGATCTGGCGCGTGTCGAAGTCGAGGGGACGAGGCATGCCGACAACTTTATGGGGTCGACGATCGAGGCCCGTTGTCAGCGGTGCACAATCCGTCATGCTCGGCGCGCACGGGGCATTTAGCGTGGTGAGGTGGCCACAGAGCACCGCATCACCGCAGCAGACGGCACCTCGACCGTGGTCGACGAATACGGGGCCGCGACGGATGCCCGGGCCGCCGTCTTCTTCCTGCCGGCGCTCGGGGTGCCCATCGGCTACTACCGGCCGCTGTTCGAGAAGGCGGAGGCGCGGGGCATCCACGTCTTCGGCATCGAGTTCCGCGGCCGCCCGCGCAGCTCGACCACCGACCTGCGCCGCCACGACTGGGGCTACGCGACCCTGATGGAGCAGGATCTGACCGCCGCGCTCGCGCAGACCCCGCTCGCCGACGTCGAGCGCATGACCGTGGTCGGCCACAGCCTGGGCGGACTGCTCGCGCTGAGCGCGACGGGCGCCGGCATCCTCGCCCCCGACCGCATCGTCACCGCCGCGAGCGGCGCCGCGCACTACACGACGCGCGACGGCTTCCTGCCGCGCCTGCAGCGCCGCCTGATCACGCCGACCGCGATCGCGATCACGCGCGCGCTCGGTTACTTCCCCGGCGACAAGCTGGGCTTCGGCGACCGCCAGCCGCGCACCATGATCGGCGACTGGCACCGCGAGGCCCGCACGGGCCGCTTCGAATTCGCGGGCACGGCGACCGACTACGAGGAGGCGTTGCAGCACGTCACCGCGCCTGTGCTGCAGCTGTCGTTCGAGGGCGACCGGCTGGTGTCGCCGCGCGCGGTCGACATGCTGGCCGCACGGGTCGGGCCGGTCGCGCCCGATCGCATCCATCTGACGGCGGATGTCAACGCCGGGGCCCCGTGGGACCACGTGCGCTGGCCGCGCCAGAACGCGGACGTCGTGCTCGACGTCATGCAGGGCTGGGTGCGCTCGCAGCCGTCGCCCCGCTGAGGCGGGCTGCGGGTCTCAGGCCCGCGACCGGGTTCAGGCCCGCGCGGACGGGTTCACGAACTGCAGGACGACCGCGCCGTTCATCTTCCAGGACTCGTGCAGGCGGAAGCCGATGCTCTGCAGCATGCGCGTGTCGGGCTGCTGCTGGTGCGACACGGTCGTGGTGAGCACCCAGACGAAGTTGGCGCCCTTGGCCCGGCTCAGCACGGCGGAGAGCGGGCGGCTCGTGTCCCACAGGCCCGACGCCTGGTCGTAGCTCGTGGCGAGGGTGATGTCGTCCATGCCGGCGAAGGCGCTCGGGTACAGGTCGGCGATCACCTGCGAGGTCACCACGCGGTGCGCGGGCGCGGCGCCGAAGACGACGACGTTCTGCGCCCCCTTCGGCTCCTCCTTGCGCTCGGCGGTGATCACGGCCGCGATCTGGTTCCAGGAGTCCTTCTCCTTCGACGCGGTCGTGCGCTGCGCGGCCCAGGTGGGCACGGCCAGCGCCACGACCGCCGCGATCGCGAGCGCCGAGACGAGCTGTGCGCGCCGCATGCGGATCCAGGTGATCGGCACGGCGATCAGCAGCGCGAGCGCGGGCGTCGTGAAGGCGAGGTAGCGGGGCGTGTAGAGATGGTGGCCGAGCGCGGTGGCGAACAGCAGGATGCCGAGCGGGATGACCAGCCACGGCAGCGCGACGGCCATGATCGCGCGCGCCGGCGTGTGGCGCCCGCGCCGCCAGGCCGCGATGCCGGCGACGGCCCCCGCCGTCGCCGCCGCCCAGCCGACGACCGCGAGGGCGATGTTGCCGGGGAAGAACTGCAGGCCGAGCACCTGGCCGAGCGTCGCGAACGACAGCCCCTGGATCCACGAGACCTGGCCCTGCTCGTGCACCTCGAGCAGCGCGAGCGGAACCCATGCCGCGATCGTGACGGCGACGACGACGACGAACTTCCCCAGCGTGCGCAGGGCGACCCGGGTGCGCGTCGCGCGCCGCAGCAGCGGCCAGACGAGCAGCAGCATGAGGCCGAAGTCGACCATGAACAGATAGCCGAAGACGTACTGGCTGACGATGCCGAGCACGGCGTAGCCGGCCCACCACGGCCAGGATCGGCGCCCGGTAAGACTGCGCTCGCGCGCGGCGAGGAAGAGCAGGACGAGGCCGGTGGCGAGTGCCATGCTCGCCTCGTACTGACGGCCCTCGAAGCCCATCCACATCGTCTGCGGCAGCACCGCGAAGACGATGCCCGCGGCGAGGCCGATGCGGAGGTTCCCGAGGCGCGTGCCGAGCAGCACGAGCAGCCCGGCTGCGACGCCGGCGGCGACGCTCGCGGGCACGCGCAAGGCGAGCGGGCTGTAGCCGACGAGGTCGAACCAGAGGTGCATGAACGCGTAGTACGTCGCGTGCACTGCGTCGATGTGGTGGATCTCGCGCCACAGGGCGGGCCAGGGGCGCAGGGCCGAGATGACGGTGGCCGCCTCGTTGAAGTCGAGGGACGGCACCCAGCTGAGGGCGAACGAGACCGCGAAGCCGAACAGCCCGACCGCGACGGCGGCCCAGATGAGCGGATGACGGCGAGGATTCACAGCCCCCATCGTGCTCGCCTCGTTCGAAGATTCGGCACAGAACACCGATGAGCCGGCTGGGAGTCCGCTGGTCATGAGGTCGCTGACGAACGGGCTCGCGAAGTCATCAGGTCCGGGTGTGTTCCATTCGCCAGTTCACTCCGTCCCAGGTGGCGCCGCCATCGAAGGAGAACTGCTGCTCCCACACAGGTGACGGCGTCTCAACGTCGAGCCAGCGGAAGCGCTGCAGGAAGGGGATGCCGCGGTGCTCGGCGGCGCCGACGAACTCGCCGACGCCGTGCTCGAAGCGCCCGTAGACAGGTGCGTCGAGAACGCCGGGTGCGCCGGTCGAGGCCCACCAGATACCCCACCGGTCTGCCGCCGGGTCGTAGAGCCGGAGGCTCATGCCCGTGAACGGGCCTGAGCCAGGCAGTTCGCCGGTCGTCTCGTCGATGTTGCCCAGGCCGCTCAGGGTCGGACGCGCGCCGGTCAATGTATCGAACTCGACCCAGTGGTCGTCGGCCGGGTCGAACGGGTTCACCCGCTTGTGATGGTGCACACGCCACTCGCCGAAGAGGAAGTCGAAGTCGCTCGAAGCCATGACGACATGATCCCGACGACCACCGACACCGGCCCTGGGGTGCGTACGACGGGCAGCCGACCGTCGCTCGACAGCGCTACACGTCAAGCTCCTGGTCAGCAACAGTTAATCGCCGCCGAAGACGACCCGACCCCGACCTCAATCATCCATATGGTGTCAGTCACGGTCCCGCCCGCCCTGAGGATGCCGCATCGGGCACCCCCGCGCGAGGTCGGAGACGGCTTGCCGCCCCGTCGCCCGCCGGACCCCACTCGCGCACCCTGCCGCCCCAGGCGTAACGCACCTGCGGCACCCCGTTCCGCATGCGGACCCGCCACGGACCTGAGTCGATCTCGCGGTGGTGGAACCAGCACAGCAGGACGCCGTTGTCGACGTCGGTGCGACCGCCGTCGCGGAAGGCGACGACGTGGTGCGCCTCGCACCACTGCGCCGGGATCGAGCAGCCCGGAATCACACAGCTTCCCCCGTCGCGCAAGGCGATCGCGCGGCGCTGACGGCGCGTGAAGGCGCGCACCTGGCGCCCGAGCCGGAGCACGCTGCCGTCTTCGTCGAAGACCACGGTCTGGGTGCCGCCGGCGCACGCGGCTTGAACCGCCTCGCGCGCCGGAACGGCCTCAGGCGTGCCCGCGTAGAACGCCAGACCTTCGCCTGCCGCGAGTTCGCTCGCGGTCACGGACACCCACACGGCTGGGTGGTCGCCGCCCATGTCCGGCGCCTCGGCCGAGCGCGCCTGCGAGGCGAACACATCGCGGAGCAGATCGGCCCTCTTCTGGCCGAGGGTGCGCCCGTCACACGGTTCACCCGGCACGCCCGAGCCGACCGGGTCGCCCAGACTGCTCGAGCTGCCTGCGCCAACGGAGTCGCCGATGCCACCGACGCCGCCCACGCCGGCGGAGGCGTCCAGGTCGGCGAAGGCGACCGTCTTCTGCGAGCGGGGGTTGACGAACGCGTCAAGCACGCCTCGGATCACCGCCGCGTGACCCGCAGGGAGCAGACCGGACAGGCGTGCGAGCCCGTCGCGCGTCTCGCTGAGCGAGACATACCGCTCGCGCATCGCCTTCTCGGCCTGCGCCTCGACAGCGTCGGGGATGAGCTGAACAGCCAGCGTCTGGGCCCGCTCGCGCACCTGGTCGACGGGCCGCGTCGCGGCGAGCTCGACCAGTTCGGCCTCGACGGCACTGAGCAGGCCGCCGTCGGCCGCGCCCTCACCGGAGCCGAGACCGTCGAGGAACCCCGAGCCCTCGAAGCTGCCCGGCCCGACTGCTTTCTTCAGTTCGTGAGCGATGGCCCCGGCCGCCTCGAGCCCGACGCGACCGTCGAGCACCGCGGCTTCCAACGCAGGGAGCTTCGCGAGGTCCTTCATGCCGGCGACGAGCTTCGCGGCTTCCTTCCCCGAGCTCTTCATGATCGCCTCGAGCGCCTGTGCCGGCGTCTTGTAGCCGAGCCGCTTCGCGAGGGACTCGCCGTCGGGGTCGGAACGCCGATCGATCTCAGCGGCGACACCGACCCGCAGACCGTCGGCCAGACGCGACAGCTCGGCGAGGTCTTCTGCGAGCCCGATGAGCTGCAGATCGGTCAGCACACAAGGGTCGACCGGCAGGCGCGAGGCCAAGCGCGAGAGCGCGGAGCCTGCAGCTGAGCCGATCGTCGACATAGAACGAGTCTATCAATTGATGAGAACCTGTACAGATATTTATTAGAACATTTGTTCACATCTTCATTCACAGGCGCGAATATCCCACAGGCCCCGTCACCCTCGATACGCCCGCAGCACCGCCCGCAGCTTGAGCGCCATCTCGTCGTATTCGGCACGCGGCGACGACGCGAGCACCACCGCCCCGCCGGCCCCGACCGACACGACCCCGCCGACGACGACCGCGGTGCGGATCAGCACGTTCAGGCACACGGCGCCGTCGAACCCGACATGCCCGAGCACCCCGGAGTACACCCCGCGCGGCCGCGCCTCGAGCCCGTCGAGCAGCTCGACCGTGCGCCGCTTCGGCGCCCCGGTCATCGAGCCGGGCGGGAAGCAGGCGGCGACGACCGCCATCGCGGACGCCGACGACGCGACATCCGCCTCGACCACGCTCACCATCTGGTGCGCGGTCGCATATGCCTCGACGCGCATGAGCTCGGGCACGCGCACCGAGCCGCGGGCGGCGAGCACCCCCAGATCGTTGCGCAGCAGGTCGGCGATCATGAGGTTCTCGGCGATCGTCTTGGGATCGTGCGCGAGGGCGAGCGCAGCGGCAGCGTCGGCATCGGGGTCGGCCGACCGCGGCGCCGTGCCCTTCATCGGCCGCGCCACGGCCCGGCCCGCACCGTCGATCGACAGGAACAGCTCGGGCGACGACGACATCACCTCGATGCCGTCGATGGCGGCATACGCCGCGAACGGCGCGGGGTTGAGCGCACGCAGCCGGCGATAGAAATCGCGCCCCGGCTCGGTCTGCGGCAGCCGGATGCCCGTGGTCAGGCAGATCTCGTAGCTCTCGCCCGCACGCAGATACTCCTGCGCGCGCTCGGCTGTCGCGACATACGCATCCGGCCCGAGATCGACGAGCGCGTCGACGTCCACCTCGTCGACAGGTTCTTCGACGCGGGGCGCGCCCGGCCGGGTCGCGGCAATGCGGGCGACGATGCCGGATGTCCAGGCCTCCCGACCCCCCGCATCCGCCTCGTCGCCCACGGTCACGACCCACGCGCGCGCGGCGCGGTGGTCGATCGCGACGAAGCGGCGCACCTCGAGCCACCGCGACAGGTTCGCCTGCGGCCCCGCGCTCATCGGACGATCGGCCTCGTAGCCGAACCAGCCGACGTAGCCGCCGTGGAAGCCGAAGGGCACGGCATCCGCCCCCGCGACCGCGCGGCTCTCGAAGCGGGATGCGAACGCCGCGAGTTCCGAGGACGCGCCGCCGCGGTCGATGTCCACCCGCTCGCCCCAGCACAGGTACGAGAACCGCGCCGTGTCGTGCTCGAGACTGCTCGAGTCGAGCCAGACGACGTCGTCACCGGGGCGCGCGAGGGCGTCGAAGAGATCCTCGGCGGATGCCGCGAGCGCCACCTCCACCGCCGCCAGCTCGACCGCGGGCGCAGGCGCGGGATCGATCAGGGGTTGAAGGTCATCCGCAGACGGCGCCACCTCGGCCCAATCGGCGCCCTCATCGCCCGGTCGCGCGGCAACCGCACCACCACCATCACCACCCAACACGAGCGCGCGGAAGTTCCGCAGCAGCTCGGCCCCGTGCGACGACGCGACCGACTCGGGGTGGAACTGCACGCCCCACCACGGCCGCCCCGGCACCTCGAGCGCCTGGGTGACGTCGTCGGCGCTCCAGGCGAGCCGCCGCGCATCACCGCCGACGACGTGCAGCGAGTGGTAGCGCACGCCCTCGAACGGGCTTGGGATGCCCGCGAACAACGGCGACCCGTCGTGGAACACCCGCTCGACCTTGCCGTGCTCGGGCCAGGGCGCGCGCTCGACGCGGCCGCCGGCGAGCAGGCCGAGCAGCTGGTGCCCGAGGCACACGCCGAGCACGGGGCCGCGCCACCGTTCGAGCAGCGCGGGCACGAGGCCGACATCCGCCCCCCGCGCCGGGTCGCCCGGCCCGGGCGAGATCACGACCGCGTCGAACCCGGTGAGGAACGCGCCCGACAGCAGGCGCGGGTCGTCGTTGCGCACGACGAGCGGCTGCATGCCGTAGGTCTGCCAGATCAGCTGGTACAGGTTGTAGGTGTATGAGTCGACGTTGTCGACGAGCAGGGTGCGCATCTACGCGCGCCGCACCGGCTCGGCGAACCCGGCCCACCGCACGCGCCATTCCTCGAGCCGCGCGAGATCGGGGGCGGCGAGCGCGGGCCCGTCGATCCACTGCGTGACGGCGCGGATGCCGTGCAACGACGACAGCGACCAGACCTCGGCCCCCGCGAGCTCGGCGGGCGCGACGCGCGCAGAGGCCACCGGCGCCCCCGACTCCGCGGCGATCACGCGCACGACCGCTTCGGTGATCGAGCGCAGCCGCGGCAGCGCGGGCTCGACGACGTGCAGCGCGCCGCCCCGCCACCACACGAGCGCGCTGCCGGCGCCCTCGACGACCTCGCCCGCGGCGGAGAGCAGCACGGCCTCGCCGGCACCCCGGGCCCGGGCATCCGCACGTACCTCCCCCAGCACCTCGAGATCGGGGCCCTTCACGAGCGGCGCGCGGCGCGGGTCGCGCGCGGCCGTCGCGAGCACGACGGCCTGGGTGCGCGGCGGCGCGGGTCGCAGTTCGAGCAGGGGATGCCCGACGCCCGCGCGCTTCTCGACCCGGGGGAACCACGCGCCCGTCTCGGGCACGGCCTCGAGCGCGGCATCCCACGCAGCCCCCGCAAAACCGCTCGCCCCGCAGAACCGCGTGCGGTGCGCGTGCAACGCCACGGTGCGCCCGTCGATGACAAGAAAGGAATCGGCGACCTCGAGAGCGGGTTGACCACTGTGCACGCGGTGCTCCTGAAAAGGTGGCGAAGGAATGAGCCAACATACCGCGCACAGAGACAGCACATGGAAGAATTGACGACGCCATGAACCTGACGATGTTCCACTCGAAGATCCACCGTGCCCGCGTGACGCAGGCCGATCTCGACTACGTGGGCTCGATCACCATCGACGAGGACCTGCTCGAGGCGGCCGACATCCTCGTGGGCGAGCAGGTGTCGGTCGTCGACGTGACCAACGGCGCCCGCTTCGAGACCTACACGATCGCCGGCCAGCGCGGCTCGGGCGTCATCGGCATCAACGGGGCCGCGGCCCATCTCGCGCACATCGGCGACGTCGTGATCGTCATCGCCTACGCGAGCATGACGCGCGACGAAGCGAAGGCCTTCGTGCCCACGGTCGTGCACGTCGACGCGAACAACCGCATCACGCACCTCGGCACCGACCCGTCCGAGCCGCTGCACGCGTGAGCGACCTGCGGATCAGCTTCCCCGACGAACTCCCCGTCAGCCGCAAGCGCGACGAGATCGCGGCGGCCATCGCGGCGCACCAGGTCGTGATCGTCGCGGGCGAGACCGGCTCGGGAAAGACCACCCAGCTGCCGAAGATCGCCCTCTCCATCGGGCGCGAGCGCATCGGCCACACGCAGCCCCGCCGCCTCGCGGCCCGTACGATCGCCGAGCGCATCGCCGACGAACTGGGCGAGAGCGTCGGCGAGACGGTCGGCTACAAGGTGCGGTTCACCGACCAGGTGAGCGCGGGCACGCGCATCAAGCTGATGACCGACGGCATCCTGCTCAACGAGATGCACCGCGACCGCGAGCTCTCAGCCTACGACACGATCATCATCGACGAGGCGCACGAGCGCAGCCTCAACATCGACTTCCTGCTCGGCTACCTCGCGCGACTGCTGCCGCGGCGGCCCGACCTCAAGGTCATCATCACGTCGGCGACGATCGACCCCGAGTCGTTCGCCGCGCACTTCGCCGCCGCCGACGGCACGCCCGCCCCGATCATCGAGGTCTCGGGCCGCACCTACCCCGTCGAGGTCAGGTACCGTCCGCTGGTCGCCGACGACGTCGACGATGACGATGTGGATGCCCCGAGCACGAGCACCGTGCAGGCCCGCGACATGAACCAGGCGATCGTCGACGCGCTCGACGAGCTCGAGCGCGAGAAGCCGGGCGACGTGCTCGTGTTCTTCTCGGGCGAGAACGAGATCAAGGATGCCGCCGACGCGGTCCGCGGCCACCTCACGCGCCGCGGCAAGGCCGAGACCACCGAGGTGCTGCCGCTCTACGGGCGCCTCTCGGCGGCCGAGCAGCACCGGGTCTTCGAGTCGAGCTCGCGGCCCGGCATCCGCCGCCGCATCGTGCTCGCGACGAACGTCGCCGAGACCTCGCTCACCGTGCCGGGCATCAAGTATGTGATCGACACGGGCACCGCACGCATCTCGCGCTACTCGACGCGCGCGAAGGTGCAGCGGCTGCCGATCGAGCCGGTGAGCCAGGCCTCCGCCACCCAGCGCAGCGGCCGCGCCGGGCGCACGAGCGACGGCATCGCGATCCGTCTCTACTCCGAAGAGGACTTCGCGAAGCGGCCGGCGTTCACCGAGCCCGAGATCCTGCGCACGAACCTCGCGGCCGTCATCCTGCAGATGATCTCGCTCGACCTCGGCGACATCGAGAAGTTCCCGTTCCTCACGAAGCCCGACCAGCGCGGTGTGAAGGACGGCCTGGATCTCTTGGCTGAACTCGGGGCGATCACGGCGGCAGCCGGCTCGCGGGCGAAGCCCGCGAACGACCAGCACAGCGCGTTGGGCGGCCGCGGCGCCGAGCTGCGCCTCACTCGCACGGGCCGCGAGCTCGCGCGCCTGCCCATCGACCCGCGCTTCGCGCGCATGGTGGTCGAGTCGCGCCGGCACGGCACCACGCGCGAGGTCATGGCGATCGTCGCGGGGCTCACCATCCAGGACCCGCGCGAGCGCCCCGTCGAGCGCCGCGGCACCGCCGATCAGCTGCACGCGCGCTTCGCCGACCCGACGAGCGACTTCCTGACGCTGCTGAACCTCTGGAACCACCTCGAAGAGAAGCAGCGCGAGCTCTCGAGCTCCGCGTTCCGCCGGCTGTGCAAGGCCGAGTTCCTGAACTACCTGCGGGTGCGCGAGTGGCAGGACGTGTATCGGCAGCTGCGGCGGATGTCGCGCGACCTCGACCTGGACATCGGCGAGCCCGCGGTGAACCCGGACGGCATCCACAAGTCGCTGCTCGCCGGCCTGCTCTCCCACCTCGGCCTGCGCGACCTGCAGAAGAAGGACTACGCGGGCGCCCGCGGCACGCGCTTCGTCGTCTTCCCCGGCTCGGCCCTCGCCAAGAAGCAGCCTCAGGCGCTGATGAGCGCCGAGCTCGTCGAGACGAGCCGCCTCTTCGCGCGCGTCAACGCCGCGATCGACCCGGCGTGGGCCGAGCCGATCGCGGGCGAGCGCCTGCTCAAGCGGCAGTATTCGGAGCCCCACTGGGAGAAGAGCCAGGGCGCGGCCGTCGCCCACGAGAAGGTCACGCTCTACGGCGTGCCGATCATCGAGCGGCGCCGTGTGCAGTTCGCGCGCATCGACCGCGACTTCGCGCGCACGCTCTTCCTGCGCAGCGGCCTCGTCGAGGGCGAGTGGCCGGGCGAGCGGCGCGGGAAGCTGTTCGACTTCGACCGGAAGAACCGCGCGCTCATCAAGCGGCTCGCGCAGCTCGAGGAGAAGACCCGGCGGCGCGACATCCTCGACGGCGACGAGGCGGCGTTCGCGTTCTACGACGAGCGTGTGCCGCGCGAGGTCGTCGACACGCGTGGCTTCGAGCGCTGGTGGCGCGACGAGCAGACCAAGAGCCCCGAGCTGCTGACCATGACCGAGCAGCTGCTGCTCGGCGACGAGTCCGCCGAGGAGCTCGTCGACCAGACCGCCTTCCCGACCATCTGGCAGCAGGGCGACCAGCGCTTCATGCTGTCCTACCGCTTCGAGCCGGGTGCGGCGGATGACGGCGTCACGGTCACCGTGCCGCTGCCCCTGCTCGCGCGCCTCAGCCCCGCCGGCTTCGACTGGCAGGTGCCGGGGCTGCGCGCCGAGCTCGTCACGGCGATGATCCGCGCGCTGCCGAAGGCGATCCGCCGCTCGGTCGTGCCCGCGGCCGACTGGGCGTCGAAGATCGTGGCCGAGCTGCCGCCCGAGGCCACCGCCACGCCGTTCGCCGAGGTCGTGGCATCCGCCATCAAGAAGCTCACCTACGCCCCCGCCGACGCGGGCGACTTCGACCTGACCCGCATCCCGCCGCACCTGCTGCCGACCTTCGCGGTGATCGACCAGCGCGGCAAGCGCCTGGGCGCGTCGAAGAACCTCGCCGAGCTCCAGAAGCGCTTCGCCGGCAAGGCGCGCGACTCGGTCGCGGCGGTCGCGAGCGCCCGCATCCCCGACGCGCTCGAGCGCGACAGCGTGCCCGAGTGGGACATGCGCGAGCTGCCCCGCCAGGTCGACACCAAGATGGGCGGCCTGCAGAACACCGTGCGCGGCTACCCGGCGCTCGTGGACGAGCGCGGGAAGGTCGCGCTGCGCATCCTCGCGACGCCCGCCGAGCAGGCCGCGCAGCACCCGCGCGGCGTGCGCCGGCTGCTGCTCGCCGAGATCCCGAGCCCGGCGTCGTACGTGCAGGAACACCTGACCGCGCCCGAGAAGCTCGCGCTCGCGACCGCGCCCTACGCGTCGACGCCCGCCCTGTTCGCCGACTGCCTCGCCGCGGTCGTCGACGAGGTGCTCGCGGCCGATGCGACGCACGACATGGTCTTCACGCGCACCGATTACGAGCGGGTGAGGGATGCCGCCTCCGCGGTCGTCGTCGACGCGATGTTCGACGCCGTCAAGCACGTCGCCGCCACCCTCGCCGCCGCGCGCAAGGCCGAGAAGGCGATCTCGGCGGTGAACAGCATGGCCCTGCTCGGGGCGCTCGCGGACGCGAAGCAGCAGCTCGCCGCGATCGTGCACCCCGGCTTCATCTCCGTGACCGGGCGCGCGCAGCTGCGCCACCTGCCGCGCTACCTGAACGGCATCGCCTGGCGCATGGAGAAGCTCGCCGAGAACCCCGGCCGCGATCGCGTCTGGATGACCGAGGTGCAGAACGCAACGGCGCGGTACACGGAGGCCGGGGGGCCGCTGCCGCTCACGCCGGCCGTGCGCCCCAGCATCCGCCACGCCCGCTGGATGCTCGAGGAACTGCGCATCAGCCTGTTCGCCCAGCCGCTCGGCACGGCCGAGAGCGTGTCGCTGCAGCGCATCACGAAAGTTCTGGCTGAATAGGCGTCGGCCGGTCGCGAGGATGCGTCACTGAGTCGGCCCGATTCGTCGTGCCCGCGGTGCGTCCCGTAACCTGGCGCGGTGAGCGACCTTGAGAACACCACCGCACCGTCGCCCTCTCGCCACCGGCAGTCCGTCCGCGCTGAGGTAGATGAAACCCTCCGCGCCGACGTCCGCACGCTCGGCGGCTTGCTCGGACGGGTGCTGTCCGCCATCGATCCCGGTCTTCTCGACGACGTCGAGAAGCTGCGCACGCTGTCGATCGCGGCGTATGCGGAAGACGACCAGGCGAGCTTCAGCGAGGCCGAGACGCTCGTCGCAGGGTTCTCGCCCGAGCGCGCCGAGCAGGTCGCCCGCGCCTTCACCGCCTACTTCCACCTCGTGAACCTCGCCGAGGAGCAGCACCGCATCCGCCGCCTGCGCGAGCGGGACGTGCCGGGTCGCGCCGAGACGCGCACCGACACCTTCGCGGGCGCCATCACGCAGCTCACGGCCGAGGTCGGCGCCGAGGAGACCGCGAAGCGCGTCGCCGCGCTGCGCTTCCACCCCGTGCTCACCGCGCACCCGACCGAGGCCCGCCGCCCCGCGATCTCCGGTGCGATCCGCCGCATCGCCGCGCTGCTGCAGGAGCGCGAGGACCCGCGCCTCGGCTACGCCGCCGGCATCGAGAACGAGCGCCGCCTGCTCGAAGAGATCGACACGCTGTGGCGCACGAGCCCCCTGCGCTCGCAGCGGCCGACGCCCGTCGACGAGGTCCGCACGGCGATGAACGTGTTCGACACGTCGCTGTTCCAGGTCGTCCCGCGCGTCTACCGCGCGCTCGACGACTGGCTGCTCGGCGCCGAGGCCGGCGTCGCGCCGGCGCGCGCGACCTCCTTCGTCCGCTACGGCTCCTGGATCGGCGCCGACCGCGACGGCAACCCCTTCGTGACCGCCAAGGTGACCCGGCAGGCCGCGTCGATCGCGAGCGAGCACGTGCTGCTCGGCTACGAGCACGCGGCGACCCGCATCGGGCGCACTCTGACGCTGTCCGCCGAGGACGCCCCGGCATCGGCGGCCCTGAACGAGCTGTGGACGCGCCAGCGCGCCCTCGGGGGCTTCGCCGCCGACGAGCTCGAGCAGCGCTCGCACACCGAGCCGCATCGTCGCGCCCTGCTCTTCATCACGCGCCGCATCATCGCGACGCGCACCCGCGACGCCGACCTCGCATACACCGGCCCGAGCGAGCTGCTCGCCGAGCTGCGCACGATCCAGTCGTCGCTGCGCGAGGGCGGCGCCACGCGCGCGGCCTCGGGCGAGCTGCAGCACCTCATCTGGCAGGTCGAGACCTTCGGCTTCCACCTCGCCGACCTCGAGGTGCGCCAGCACTCGAAGGTGCACCGCCAGGTGCTCGCCGAGCTGCGCGCCGGCGGCTCGCACTCCGAGCTCACCGACGAGGTGCTCGAGGTCTTCCACACGATCCAGAGCCTGCAGAAGCGCTTCGGCGTCAACGCGGCGCGTCGCTACATCGTCTCGTTCACGCAGTCGTCGGAGGACCTCGGCAACGTCTACGAGCTCGCGCAGCACGCGCTCGGCGCCGACGCGCCCGTGCTCGACGTCATCCCGCTGTTCGAGACCTTCGCCGATCTGAACAACTCGGTCGACATCCTCACGGGCGCGCTCGAGCTCGAGCCCGTCCAGGCGCGCCTCGCCGCGACCGGCCGCAAGCTCGAGGTCATGCTCGGCTACTCGGACTCGTCCAAGGACGTCGGCCCCGTCTCGGCGACCCTCGCGCTGTACAGCGCGCAGAGCCGCATCGCCGAATGGGCGAAGAACAACGACATCGAGCTCACGCTCTTCCACGGCCGCGGCGGCGCCCTCGGCCGCGGCGGCGGCCCCGCCAACGAGGCCGTGCTCGCCCAGCCGCCGCACTCGGTCGACGGCCGCTTCAAGCTCACCGAGCAGGGTGAGGTCATCTTCGCCCAGTACGGCGACCAGACGATCGCCGCGCGCCACCTCGAGCAGATGGCGAGCGCGACGCTGCTCGCCGAGGCGCCCTCGAACCAGGCGCGCAACGCGCAGGCATCCGCCACCTACGCCTCGCTCGCCGCGCAGCTCGACGAGTCGAGCCGCAACCGCTTCTACGAGCTCGTGCACGCCGAGGGCTTCGCGCAGTGGTTCGGCCGCGTCACCCCGCAGGAAGAGGTGGGCCTGCTCGCGCTCGGCTCGCGCCCCGCGCGCCGCGGCCTCTCGCTCGAGTCGCTCGAGGACCTGCGCGCGATCCCGTGGGTGTTCGCCTGGTCGCAGGCCCGCGTCAACCTGACCGGCTGGTTCGGTCTCGGCACGGCGCTCGCCTCGGTCGGCGACACCGAGCTGCTGCGTTCGGCGTATGCCGAGTGGCCGCTGTTCCGCACGATGATCGACAACGTGCAGATGTCGCTCGCGAAGACCGACGAGCGCCTCGCCCGCCGCTACCTCGCGCTCGGCGACCGCGACGACCTCGCCCAGCTCGTGCTCGACGAGATGGCGCTCACCCACGAGCAGGTGCTGCTGACCTCCGGTCAGAGCGAGCTGCTCGAGGGCCGCGCCGTGCTGCAGCGCGCCGTTCAGCTGCGCTCGCCGTACGTCGACGCGCTCTCGCTGCTGCAGCTGCGCGCCCTGCGCGAGATCCGTGCGACGGGCTCGGCCGACGCCGAGGACCGCCCGCACCGCCTCATGCTGCTCGCCGTGAACGGCGTCGCGGCCGGCCTGCAGAACACGGGCTGATCGGGCGCTCATCCGAAGACGACCGCGAGTCGTCACTTCCGCACAGTCGACGCGCTCGGCACCGTGCAGAGGTGACGACTCGTCGTCGTTCGGGCCGCCGGTCGTCACTTGTGCACAGTGACCGGCGCGCGCACTGTGCGCAGGTGACGACCGGCGAGTTCCGGTCAGGCGGTGGCGGGCGAGGATGCCGGGGCCGCCGGCATCCTGATCGGCTGCCGCACCTCGACCCGCGGGTGCACCGCCTCGAAGTCGGCGATCGCCGTGCGCAGCATGTCGATCAGCCGGTCGTCGGCGTCCCAGACGCAGGCCTCGGCGATGCCGCACGCCGCCACGCGCACGATCTCGAGCCCGGCGCGCTCTTCGCGGCCGGTCGGGATGCGGGCGTGGAACTCGGTGTGCCGCTCGACCCAGGCGACCGCGCCCGGGGCCGCGGCGAACGCGAGCTGCGCCCGCGCCTCGAGCTCGGGCGCGTGCACACCCATGGCGTCGAGAGCCGCGAGCGCGGCGCGCAGGCCGACCGCGAGGGCGTGCTGGCGGTGCATGCTCGAGACCGGCAGCGCCGAGGCCGCAGCGCTCGCGGCGACGCGCAGCGTGTCGGCCGGCGACCCCCTCATGCCGATGACCCGCGGGACATCCCTCAGCAGCTCCTGCCGCCGATGGTCGCCGACCAGGTCGTTCACGGCGCGCGCCAGCGCGGCGAGCACCGGGTCGGTGCAGGCGGGGTGATCGCTCCAGCGCTCCCCCGCGAGGTAGGACGCGAACTCCATGAAACAGGCGCCGCGCCTGGCCGAACGATGCCGCCCGGCCCCGAGTCGGGGCAGGTAGTCCGGTGCCGTTATGCGTTCACTCATTGCGACCTCGCACTGTGTGTCGATGGTCTTTAGATGATCGCCCCGCCGGTGCACATCGGCAAGGGGTTGCCAGCAGCCGCGCGAACCTCTCCCAGGTTGCAGTTCGGGCTCACACCTCGCGTGGGTTCCAGCCCGAACTCACACCTGGGTGCAGAGACCTACGCGCCGAGCGCCACCGGCAGCTCGGGGTGGTTCGACCACTGGCTGTACGAGCCCGGGAAGAGCGCCGGCTCGAAGCCAGCGAGCGTGAGCGCGACGGCCTCGTGCGCCGCCGTGACACCGCTGCCGCAGTACGCGCCGACGGGTGCGGCATCCGTCACGCCCACGGCCGCGAAGCGGGCGCGCAGCTCGCTCGGCGTCAGGAAGCGGCCGGCTGCGTCGACGTTCTCGGTCGTGGGCGCGCTGACCGCCCCGGGGATGTGGCCCGGGCGCGGGTCGACGGGCTCGACCTCGCCCCGATAGCGGTCTGCCGCACGCGCGTCGAGCAGCGTGCCGGATGCCGCGAACTCCAGCACCCCGTCGAGCGGGATCACCGGCAGCGCGCCGTAGGCGAGCGTCACGGAGCCGGGCGTCGGGGCATCCGTCGGCCCGGTCTCGAGCGGGTTCCCCGCGCTCGTCCACGCGCGCAGGCTGCCGTCGAGCAGCCGCACGTCCGCGACGCCCGCGTGGCGCAGCAGCCACCAGGCGCGCGCCGAGGACAGGTTCTTGAGGTCGTCGTAGACGACGACCGTGTCACCCGCGTCGAGGCCCCATGCCCGTGCGGCCTGCTGCAGCACCTCGACGGCGGGCAACGGGTGGCGGCCGTCCGCGGGGCGGCGCTGCTCGGGCGGCAGAGCGAGCTCGGTGTCGAGGTCGACGTAGACCGCGCCGGGGATGTGACCGAGCTCGAAGTCGGCGCGGCCGTCCGGCTGGTCCAGGCGCCAGCGCACGTCCAGCACGCGCACCGGGCCGCCGTCGGCGTAGCGGCCGTCGCGCAGTGCGGTCTCGAGCTCGGCGGGCGCGGTCAGGATCGGGCGGTCGGCTTCGCTCATGAACCGACCGTATCCGGATAATCTCGCCATCGGGGCCGCCCCGTATCGAGAGGAAACCTGGATGTCCGATTCCACACCGCCGACCCGCCCTCCGTTCCGCCCGGGGGCCGGCGACGAGGCCGAGCTGGAGCCGCCCGTCCCGCCCCGTTCGGACAGGTTCAGCGCGCTCGCGGTCGTCGGCTTCGTCTTCGCCTTCCTCTTGAGCCTCATCGGGCTGATCATCTCGACCGCCGCCTACGTGCGCATCAAGAGGCGCGGCCTGCGGGGCGAGGGCCTCGCGAAGGCGGGCATCACGCTCGGGGTCGTCTTCACCCTGCTCTGGATCGGGCTCATCGTCATCATCGTGACCGCGCACCGGGCCGCCGGCAGCTGACGGCACCCGTCCTGCCGAACGCGCAGAAGCCCCGCGCCTCATGCAGAGGTGCGGGGCTTCTCGCTGTGCGGGACGCCTCGGCCGAGGCATCCCGCACAGCACAGCGCTGCGACTAGCTCGACGCCTTCGCGTTCGACTCGTACGAGGTGTTCGTCGACTCGAAGAAGTTGACGAGCTCGAGCGTGTCGTTGGCGGTGGCCATCCATTTCGCGGGGTTCGTCACCTTGTACTCGGGCTCGAAGCCGAGCTCTTCGAGGCGGCGGTCGGCGAGGTAGCGCACGTACTGGTTGATGTAGTTCGCGTTGAGGCCGAGGATGCCGTTCGGCAGCAGGTCGCGGTTGTACTGCTCCTCCATCTCGACCGCGTCGAGGATCATCTGCTTGATCTCGGCCGCGAACTCGGCGGTCTGCAGGTCGGGGTTCTCGTCGAGCACCGTGAGGATCAGGTTCATGCCGAACTTGAGGTGCAGCGACTCGTCGCGCACGACCCAGTCCATGAGGGAGCCGAAGTTGCGCAACAGGTTCCGCTGGCGGAACGAGAGCGCGACCATGAAGCCCGAGTAGAACCAGATGCCCTCGAGGATGATGTTGTACGCCACGAGGTTGCGGATGAAGTCCTGCTTGCCCTCGGTCGTCGTGATGTCGAGCGTTTCCTCCGTCATGCGGCGGATGTACGTGACCTCGAACTCTTCCTTGCGGGCCATCGACGGGATGTCGACGTGGGCGTTGTACGCCTCGTCGCGGTCGATGGGGAAGGTCTCGAGCATGTACTCGAACGACATGCAGTGGTTCGCCTCCTCCCACATCTGCTTCGCGAGGTACAGGTGCGCCTCGGGAGCCTTGACGTAGGGGTAGACGCCGAACGCGAGCGCCTTGTTGACGAGCAGCTCGTTCGGGTTGAAGTACGAGATCAGGAAGGTGACGGCGTGGCGTTCCTCGTCGGTCATCTTCTTGAAGTCGGCCAGGTCTTCACCGAGCTGGATCTCGTTGGGGAACCAGGTGTTGGCGACCGCCTGGTCGTAGAGGTCCATCGCCCACTGGTAGGTGATCGGCTTGAGGAGCAGGCCGTCCTTGACGCCCGTGCCGAGGATTCCCATCTGGATTACTTGCCTTCCGAGTCGGTGGTGGCCGAGGTGAGACCGCCGAAGCCGAAGCCGCGTCGGGCGGGTGCGCCCGCCGTGGCGGGCTCGGCTGCCGGGGCGGATGCCGCGGCGCCGGCGCCGGCCGCGCCGAAGCCCTTGCGCTCGCCGCCGATCTCCTCGCTCTTGTTGACGCGCACGGTCGACTGCTCGGCCTGGTGACGCGGCTTCATGTGCAGGTAGTACGTCGTCTTGACACCGCGCTCCCACGCGGCGACGTAGATGTCGACCATGTCGGACAGGTCGCGCGACTCGAGGTACATGTTGCGGCTGATGGCCTGGTCGATCCACTTCTGGGCGCGGGCGGCGACCTCGAGGAAGGCGTACGGCGAGAGCTGGAAGCTCGTCTTGTAGACCTGCTTGATCTCGTCGGGGATCGCGGCGATGCCCTGGATGTCGCCCTGGCTGCGCAGCACCTGCTCGCGCACCATCTCCCACAGGCCGTGCTCCTGCAGCGCGTTCACGAGGTTGGTGTTGACCTCGAGGAACTTGCCGTTCGAGGTCGAGCGGCTGAAGATCTGCGAGAACTGCGGGTCGAAGCCGGGGGTCGTGCCGGCGACGAGGCCGATCGAGGCGGTCGGCGCGACGGCCATGAGCGTGGCGTTGCGCATGCCCTTCGCGACGCGGGCGCGCAGGGCGTCCCAGTCCATCGTGGTGCGGCGGCTGACCTGGATCGGTACTCCGCGGTCGGCCTCGGTGAGGGCGAGCGTGTCGAACGGCACGAGGCCCTGGCTCCAGCGCGAGCCGGCGAAGTTCGGGTAGGCGCCGCGCGCTTCGGCGAGGTCGGCCGACTCGCTGATCGCGTAGTACGAGATGCGCTCGGCGATCTCATCGATCAGGTCGTACGCCTCCTCCGAATCGTAGGCGAGGCCGAGCTTCTCGACGATGTCGGTGAAGCCCATCATGCCGAGGCCGATGGCGCGGTTGTTCAGGTTGGCGTTGTCGGCCTCGGGAACCGACGACATCGTGATGTCGATCAGGTTGTCGAGCTGGCGCACGGCGAGGCGGGCGGAGCGCTCGATGGACGCCCAGTCGAAGGTGCCGTCGGCGCGCAGGTGGCGCGGCAGGTTGATGGATGCCAGGTTGCACACCGCGATGTTGTCGATGTCCTGCGGCAGGCAGATCTCGGTGCACAGGTTCGACAGGTGGATCGTGCC
>Ga0131853_10000485_pt1 | contig 73249 bp, 64 predicted proteins | sample TergutLab28metaG_FD_92764 | JGI IMG/M metagenome (GOLD analysis project Ga0131853, IMG submission 92764) | Labiotermes labralis P1 segment gut microbial communities from Petit-Saut dam, French Guiana - Lab288 P1 (version 2) (version 2) | ecosystem: Host-associated > Arthropoda: Insects >... | reverse complement strand
TGTCGCTTTTGTAGCGAATAAATTGAGCGTAGTTTGCAATTTCTAATAATTGCAGACCGTTCATTTCATTCACAAGATTGAATATTCTCTCTTTCGGCTCTAAAAGCGTTTGCATAATAATACCCCTGTTTAAGTTCAACAACAAAAATACGTTTTGTTTTCGGTGGTTTACGGGATTATTTTGATTTTGGGTGAAAATTGTGGGGAACTGCCGCAATCTGGGCAGTTTTGAGTTTATCTAAGAAAGAGAATTATCTCCGCCGCAAACCATATCGTAGCAAATTGTGTCAATATCGTTTCTGAATTGCTCCCAAGTCGGTTTGTTTATCCACCGAATTTTCTCAAATTCTGCCTGAGGCATTTTTTTGAGAATATCGGAAATTAAAGTTATGTCTATTCCATCTTCTTTTTGGCACGCTTCCTCTATTATTTCGTTCCAATTAAACTTTTCGTGCAAAGCCAATTCTCTCAAATCTGCAACATCTTTATTTGCATACCTAAAAAGCGCGGTTATCTTGTTGGATAGAATATTTCGTTTGGAATCAATACGATGAAATAAATTGGTAGATTGTATTTCTCCGAAATGCGCGTTTATGTCGTTTATGAAGTCCAATTTTAATAATACGTCCGATTTATCCCAAGAAACGTAAAATGAATAAATATATTCTCTTTTTTGCATTTGCACGTTTTTGTTGATTGTTATTCCCGCTTCGTTTAATTTTGCGATAATCTCTTCAACTTGCGCAATAAACGAATTGTCGTTGTTTACAAAGAAATCCAAATCGTCGGAATATCTATGATTGTAATACGCCCTGCTTAGCGCTGTTCCACCTGTCAGATAAAAATGTGCGTTGCAACGACTTACTATATTCATCACCCCATCCTGTATGGGGTAGAGGTTCTTTTCGTAATATTGAGAACATTCCATCTATTTCGCTCCTTTTTTGTTTCGGAAATAACCTTTTTGATAATTCGGGATTGTAAAGTTTCATCATAACATTTTTATCCCATAGCGTTGTTATATAGTGCCAAGGAAGCCGCTCCAAACACCTTATCAAAAGTTTTTCTCTGTCAAAAACGCCGTCAGCTGTCTCCGCTCGTCCCTCAATAACGTCTAACATAGATTGCTGAGACACGTTGTAGTCCCAGCAAAGCGCTTTCATTATGTTAAGTTTTTTGTTCGACGTTAACATTTTTATTTCCTTTTTTGTTGCCTTCAATTTTAGAAAATACGTTTTGTTTTTGGTGGGTTACGGGATTATTTTGATTTTGGGTGAAAATTGTGTGGAAATTGTAAAAAAGCGCAAAGGGTTTACTTTGCGCCGATGGTTTTTTTGTGGGGTAAATCAGTATTGCAAACGCAATAAATCAGATGGAGAGATTGCCTTGCGGTATTCCCAGTGGTTTGTGAAAATCTAACGGACAGTTTTTTAGCAAATCGTTTAATTTATCAACAAACATTTTTTGTCTTTCTTTGTCGTTTTGCATAACGTCAATCAATATATACAAAACAATGCCTAATCTGTATTCAGGAAATTTTAATTTCTTCAACTTATTTGTTTTCATGGGGTTTATTCCAAAGGTTCGGTTCCACAATTGATTGTGATGACTGCACTTATTGCGAAGCATATATAAACTATGCACCCACGAAATAAGATAGTTTGGCGGCACCGAAAAATGTTGAGATATTTTTTTAACAGCATTGGTATCTATGAGCGAATTAAGCAATTTTGACCAAACTCCAAAAGGCAATACTTCTGTTAATATCCAGCAAGGAATTTCATCGTTTTGATATTTTGTCCAGTAGCTTTGTAAAAAAACTTCTTTTTTTCTGTTTCCGTTAGAATATTCGGTTTTTTCTTTTTTGCAGTAATTCAATATGTGCGCCGAAATATCTTGATTGTTTATCAGATTAAAATCCAAATACCAAAACGGATTTTGTGAAGCAGTACTCATCTCGTAATTCAATATCGACCTTAAAGCAATTTCAAACCAAGATAGAGCTCCAAACAACAAATCTCTTAATTGAACGTCCCATTTATGCAATTCGCAAATTTGTTCAAATGTAGTTCCGTTCTTAAATTTATCTTGCCTATTGCCGTCACTGTCAAACAATTCAAACGATAAGCCATATCCGCAGAAGCGATAATAGTTTACTTCCAGAAGTATTTTACGAGCGAATTCTCGATTTTTAACAACAACGCCTCTTGAAATCAAAATATCTATTTGTTCATCTAATGTTTTAGGAGGTTTCGCATACTGTTTTGTCATAATTTTTCCTCAAAAAAAAAGACCTGCCGTGGTCCGCATAATTAAAGATTTCTCTTAAATCATAGGCGTGGCAGGTTCAGTCATATATAATATACTATATTTTCAAGTAAAAAATCAATACTTTCATTAAAACTCGGCGAAATTTATTGTTTTTGCAGAAGATAAATACATTATTACCACGCAAATCTACAGAAAAATCTTGTATTTTAGGCAATATTCCATTTTATAACCGATTATATCAAAAAAAGGGGAGGCGACCGTCGCCCATAACGTATTTTCCCTACAAAAAATACACCAAAAGGAGAAAAATATGATTTCGGTTGAGAATTTAACGCATACATTTGGCGCTAAAACGCTGTTTAAGGACGTTAATCTGCAATTTACACCGGGCAACTGCTACGGGCTTATCGGCGCGAACGGGTCGGGAAAATCGACATTCCTTAAAATTTTGTCGGGCGAATTGGAAGTCGCAAAAGGAAACATCGCCGTTGAAAACAAAAAACGTCTTTCGTTTTTGCGCCAAGACCATTATGCGTTCGACGAATTTACGGTTATGCAAACCGTTCTTATGGGACACAAAAAACTTTACGAATTGTTTAAAGAAAAAGACGCGCTCGAAGCAAAAACCGATATGAGCGACGAAGACGGAATGCGCCTTTCGGAAATTTACGGCGAATTCGGCGAAATCGGCGGATACGAAGCCGAAAGCGACGCGGGCACAATGCTCGAAGGTCTCGGAATTTCGACCGACAAGCACGAAGTCCTTATGAAAAGCTTGGACGGCGGCGAAAAAGTCCGCGTTTTGCTTGCGCAGGCGATTTTCGGCAATCCCGACATTCTGCTCTTGGACGAGCCGACCAACCACCTCGACATCGAGTCGATAAAATGGCTCGAGAATTTTTTGGCGGACTTTGAAAACACCGTTATTGTGGTTTCGCACGACAGATATTTCCTGAACCAAGTTTGTACGCACATTGCCGATATTGACTACGGACAAATAAAAGTTTACGTCGGAAACTACGATTTCTGGTACGAGGCGAGCCAACTTTCGGCGGCGCAACGTCAAGCGGAAGGCAAACAACGCGACCAGAAAATAGCGCAGTTGCAGGACTTTATCCGCAGATTTTCGAGCAACGTGGCAAAGTCAAAACAGGCGACGAGCCGTAAGAAAATGATTGAAAAATTGACGGTTGACGAACTTCCCGCTTCTTCTCGGAAATTTCCGTACGTCGAATTTAAACCCGAAAGAGAATGTGGGAAAAATATCCTGAACGTAAAAGATTTGTGCGTAAAAGTCGATGACGAAATAACGCTTGAGAATTTTAATCTGAACGTGAACGCGGGCGACAAAATCGCGTTTATCGGCTACAACAACAACATAAAAACGGCGCTTTTCGACGTGATTTCGGGCAACGCAAAGCCGATTTCGGGAACATTTGAATGGGGCGTTACCATAAAACAATCGTATATGCCGCGCGACAACGCCGAATTTTTTAAGAGCGCCGACAATTTAATCGTTTGGCTTTCCTCGTTTTTGAATACGCAGGACGACACTTTTGTCCGCAGTTGTTTGGGCAGAATGCTTTTTTCGGGCGAAGAAGCGCAAAAGCCGTCGAACGTTCTTTCTGGAGGCGAAAAACAGAGATGTATGATTTCGCGCTCAATGCTTTCGGGCGCGAACGCTCTTATTTTGGACGAGCCCACCAACCACTTGGATTTGGAATCGATAACCGCGCTCAACAAAGGGCTGATAAAGTTTCCCGAAGCAGTGCTGTTTTCCTCGCACGACCACGAATTTCTGAACACGGTGGCAAATCGCATAGTCGAATTTACGCCGAGCGGAGTAATCGACCGCCCCGTTGGTTTTGAAGAATATTTGGAAGACAAAGAAATCGCCGCAAAACGCAACGCGATGTATAAAGGGCATAAAAAATTAGAGCTGTAAATAAGTGAGCATACAGGGTAAAACATTTAAATTTTTTTTTGCCCTTTATTAGTTTCGGCAAATATTATATTCCAATAAAAATGGAGGAAAAATTGGAACTTAATGTTCAGGCGCAGGAATTAAACGCGATTATCGAAAAACATAATCCTAAGATTATGAATGTATTGTCGCGTAAAGGGAAAGAGGTTTATTTCCCTGCTCAAGGCATTTTGGCGCAGACGGCGGCGGCTCGCAACTGCAAAATAAACGCGACAATCGGCATTGCGCTCGAAGAAGACAAATCGACTGCCTGCCTGCCCGCTTTGGCGGAGCTTACGCGCTTGGAAGGAACAACGGCGTTTCAATACGCGCCGCCTACGGGACAGCTTGAATTGCGCGATTTATGGAAAAAAATGATGTTCGAGAAAAACCCGTCTCTTGCGGGCGTTCCAATTTCGCTTCCTGTTGTAAGTTCGGCTCTTACGCACGCAATTTATATAGCGGCGCAAATGTTTTTGGACGCGGACGACTGCGTAATTATATCCGATTATTTCTGGGAAAATTATGAATTGGTGCTTTGCCGCTCAACGGGTGCGGAACGCGGCAGTTTTCAGACTTTTGCAGAAAGCGGAAATTATAATACGGAAGGACTGAAAAACGCGCTTGCAGACGGCGGCGTTGGCAAAAAGGTCGTGCTTCTTAATTTTCCCAACAATCCCACGGGCTATACGCCGACAATCGAAGAAGCGCATAAAATTCGCGATATTTTAGTGGAAGAAGCAGAGCGCGGAAGCAGTATCGCCGTAATTGTCGATGACGCGTATTTCGGCTTGGTTTACGAAGAAGGCGTTTTTACGGAGTCGCTTTTTGCGCTTTTGGCAAACGCCCACGAAAATATTTTGGCGGTAAAAATCGACGGTCCTACAAAAGAAGATTACGCTTGGGGACTGCGAACAGGATTTCTGACTTTCGGCGTTAAAGGCGGCAATCCCGAACTTTACGGCGCGCTTGAGCAAAAAGTTGCAGGGTTTATAAGAGAGCAGATTTCGTCCGCCTCAAAAGTCAGCCAAGTTCTTTTAATAGACGCGTACAAAGCTAAAAACTACTCCGAAGAAAAGTGCGAAAAATACAGTCTTCTCAAAAAACGCTACGACAAAATAAAAGAAATTTTAGCGGCAAACCTCGATTACGCCAATTATTTTGAAGCGCTTCCGTTTAATTCGGGCTATTTTATGTGCGTAAGACCCAAAAACGGCATAGACTCCGAAAACGTGCGAATTCTGCTTGCCGAAAAACATTCCATAGGACTTATTCAGTTGCAGGGACTTTTGCGAATTGCGTTTTCATCAACGCCGACCGACGAACTGCCCGTAATTTTTGAAAGCATTTACAAATCGTGCCTCGAATTGGCAAAGAGAGGATAGAAAATGGCATTTTCCGGAGTAATTTTTGACTTGGACGGCACGCTTTACGCTATGAAAAAGAGCGTTCGCTTTTCGATGTTTCTGAACACGTTTCCGAAAAGTCGTCATTTTTTTAAATACTTAAAAACTCGACACGCGCAACAGGGCATAGACTTTGGTACAAAAGAAAATTTGCATTCTTCAATCGCCCAAGATTTGAAAAATGCGGGAGTTCCCGAAAATTTTGAGCGCGACGTTTTTTATCCCGCGTTCATAAAATCTCTTTCTTGGCACAGAAACCGCTTGCAATTCGTTAGTTTTGTAAAATACTTAAAAAGCATAGGCGTAAAAACGGCGGTTTTGTCGGATTACGGAATTGTTGACGAACGTCTGGAAGCGCTCGGTTTCGACAAAAATCTCTTTGACGTTCGCGCCTCGTCGGAAGATTTCGGCGCGCTTAAGCCAAATTCGCGACCGTTTACCGAAGTTGCCAAAATGCTGGACTTGCAAATGCAGCAAATTTTGATGATCGGCGACAGAAACGACACCGACGGCGAAGGCGCAAAATCGGTAGGAATGCCGTTTTTTAAACTCAACGGAAAGAGTAATTCGGGTTTTGCAAAGAGCCTGAAAACGCTTTATTCGTATTTTCGCAACACAATTCCTATTCCCGTAAAACGTCTTTTGCACAACCCCGAATTGTCCGTGCCGCAAAGAATGACAATTTTTTCCGCGGGAATGGATATTCGCGCCGCAAATCAGGTGCCGATGCTTCTGGAGCCAAATCAGCGGCTTCTTGTTCCGACGGGTTTGGTTTTTGAAATACCAATCGGCTACGAAGTTCAAATCCGCCCCCGAAGCGGACTTGCTTCTAAGTTTGGGATAACCGTGCTAAACGCCCCCGGAACAATAGACGCAGATTACAGAGGCGAAGTTTTTGTACTGCTTATAAATTTAAGCAACGAGCCGTTCACAATAAATCGCGGCGAAAGAGTTGCGCAAGCGGTAGTTGCCAAAGTCGTATGCGGCAATTTCGTAGAAGCAAACGATTTATCGGAGACCACCCGCGGCGCAGGTGGTTTTGGGCATACGGGGAGATAATCACAACGTCCGAAAATTAAAAACCAGCCACAGATAAAATTGGCGATAAACAATCCCGACAGTCATATATAAAAGCGCGCCGAAAATAGGAAAAAGCGCGGAAACTCTCGAAAATACAGCGAAATTTGAAACGGTGGTTTTAAGTAAAATCCAGTGAATTATAGTTCCGAAAAACGGGAGTATAAGTGAAATAAATATCCAAAAAAATGTTATAACTTCCGAAAATACTCCCCAAACAACTCGGACGATAAAAAATGAAATCGGTGGAATAAGAAAGCAAAAAATCCGCAAAAATTTAGACGATTTTTCCATTTCAAAAGATACACATTGCGCGTTTTTGTGAAATTCGGCGAGGGCGGCGACCTGCTCTTTCGGCAAATGTCCGGATAATTCCGAAATAAGCTCGCCGACGTTTCGCAATTCTGCGGGAATGCGGATTTTTATATTTCCAATCGTGAAAACGAATGATGAATAAAGTCCCCAAAACGACTTTTTTACGGATGAAATCTCGCCGCAATCAAAACTTATTCTTTTGCCGCCTTTGTAAAAATTCCAGACAGGAGTTTGGAGACGACCGTCGCTTTCTTTAAAAAGTGCGGATTTGTTGTGTAAAGAAACTATGCGCGATACAAAAAACAGGACAATTAAAATAAGCGGTACAACGGTTGCAAGTTGACGTAAGTCGTTCATCAGCAAGAAATTTCTGTAGAACCCCGTCAAAAATATGTATCCCATAATTATAATGAAAAATGTGTTGAGAACAAACTTTTCCAAGAACGATAAATCAATGAAAAGCGGGGCGGTTTTTTGAATTTTCATTACATCATAACCTTGCTGACAAGTAGATTGGCGACAAGTATCATAACCGAAGCTGAAACTACCGCGTTTCTTGTTGAAGCGCCCACTCCCGCGGCGCCTCCCGTGGTGAAATATCCGTAATAGCAACCTGTAATTCCCGTAATTCCACCGAAAATGAAGCTTTTCACGAGCCCCATATAAATATCGTTTATGTTGAACATAAGCCGCATTGAATTGTAAAATGTGCCGGGATGCAAATCAAACACGGCGGAGGCTATCAATTGCGAGGCGACAATTGCGGCGATTGAACCGAAAACAAACATAACGGGAGTCATTAGAAATGCCGCTATTATTCGAGGGGCAATTACGTATTTAAGCGGGTCGAGCGAGAGGCAAACGAGTGCGTCCAACTGCTCTGTTACACGCATTGTTCCGACTTCAGCGGCTACTTTCGCGCCTATTCTTCCCGCCAAAACAAGCCCTACCAAGGTGGGTCCCAGTTCGGAAGTCACAACTTTAAGCACTATCATTCCCAAATATTGAAGCCCGATAAAGTCCTGTGCGAGAGCCTTAACTTGCCAAGTCGCAATAAATCCCGTGAAAATAGAAGCCAAAAGGCAAATAGGAATGGATTGAAGACCTATGAGGTTAAATTGTTCAAAAATCGAAGAAAGTTTTGGCTTTGCAAAAAGGCTTTTCCGCAAAAATGCCATCATTTGACCAAATTCCGCAATACCATCGACAATAAATCTGCCGACGGAAAGTATGAACGCGTCAAACGTGCGTATGTCTTTTATTTCTTGACCGACAATTATTTCTTCATCCACAATCAGTTTGCTCCGTAAAGGTTGCGGTAATCGTCAATTCGTTTTTTGCAATCCTCGTCTATGAGAATTTTACCGCCGACCTCGCGTTTGTAGCCGAATTCCACTATTTCGTCAATGCTGACTATTGCGCGCGGCGTAATTCCGTAATCCTGTGAAATAAGTGTGAATGCGCTTCTTTCGTCCGCGCCTTTTTCTTGCCGATTTACGCTAACAATAAGCCCCGATACCTTAACGTTCGCCGCATTTTTGAGGAGCGGAAGCGTTTCGGCTATGGAAGTTCCCGCGGTGGTTACGTCTTCTATAATAAGAACATTATCGCCGTCTTTAAGTTTTGCGCCGACAATTGCGCCGCCTTCGCCGTGGTCTTTTACTTCTTTTCGATTAAAGCAGAAACGAACGTTTTTACCTTTTTTTGCAAGAGACGTTGCCGCTGCAACCGCAAGAGGAATACCTTTGTATGCAGGACCGAAAAGAACGTCGTAATCCTTAAAGTCCGCCATTATCGCTTCGGCGTAAAAGTCGCCGAGTTTTGCGATTTGCTCGCCCGTTTCGTATTTTCCCGTGTTAATGAAGTACGGGGTCTTTCGTCCGCTTTTTGTAGTAAAATCGCCGAAAGTAAGAACTTGGCATTCTACCATAAATTCAATAAATTTTTGCTTGTATCCGTCCATTTTATCCCCTTTTATTCGTTTTTGCATATTAAATATAAATTGTGCCGCGCTTAAAAAGAAGTGAAAAGTAGAATGTGGCTAAAAATCTTACAGTTTTTGCGCAGTAATCACCACAAATACCTGCACCCCCAACCCTCTGCCGAAATCGGTGAGTTCTTCGCCGCTGGTTGCGGTCATTGCAACGCAGTTTGCGGAAATGCCGAGCAATTTGGCGACGTTTTCGCGGATTTTATCTATATGCGGCGACATTTTCGGTTTTTTGGCTTCGACCGAAAAGGATACGTGCATTATTTTGTATCCGTCCAAGTATTCAAGCGCTTTTTGAAGATATACGTTGCTGTCTTTTATGCCTTTGCCAAGACACAGTTCGTCGGCTTTTGCGCCTAAAATATTTACGGTGGTTATTCCCGAAATTGCGTTTGTGAGTGCGTGCAAAATAACGTCGGCGTCGCTGTTTCCTGCAAGTCCGACCTCATTCGGGATTATTACGCCGCCTAAAATCAGCGGTTTTGTTAAGTCCTCGGTTTCAAATCTGTGCGAGTCTTGTCCGATTGCTGTTTTTATCATTTTTTTTACCCCAATTCTTGTATGGTTTTGAAATGCGTTTTACAGACGTTTACTAAATTTTCTTTTCCGTGTTTTTTGATAAATTCCTTGCCGACTTTAATCACAATGTTTCCTGCTCCCAAAGGAATTTTCATATCGAATTTCTGCGACAAATCGCTCATTTTTCGGACAAAACAGTCCCGTGCAATAATTGAAGCGGCGGCAATGGCAATGTCGTGGTCTTCTCCGTGAACAAGCGCTTCGACGTTTAGGTCTTTGTGCTTTTTAAGGAAGCGCACTACTACGCCTTGCTCTGCGAATTTGTCGAAAATAGCAAGGTTTATTTGCGGAAATCTGTCCCTTAATTCTTCCATAACCATTGCGTGCGACCAGCCCAAAAGAATGTTTAAGTTTTTGAAAGAGGCATATAAACTATTGTATTTTTCGACTGACGGGCGCATTATGGATATGTTGTTTTTGTATTTTGCGTGCAGTTTTTTCGCCAATGCGGAAATTTGAACATCGTTCAGTTTTTTACTGTCGCAAACGCCCATATCTATTAAGTCATTGCGCGTATCAACGCTGTCCAAGCAAAATCCCGCGGTAATTAAAGGACCGAAAAAGTCGCCTTTGCCCGCCTCGTCCGAGCCAAAATGCGGGACAAATTTTTTGCTTTGGTTAGTTTTTTTGGAAATTTCGCGCCCGTCTATGATTGCCGCGGCTACTTTTGTTATAGGATTGTCGGTGTTTTCAACAACAGAAAGCCCCTTTTTATCGGAATAATAAACGGTGAGTTTTCCTTCAACGGCGGTTTTTTGTCCGACCGCGGAAATCTGAACGCCATAAGGAACGTCTTTGATTTTTTCGAGCAAAATTCCTTTTTGCGCGAGAGCAAATTCCCGTTCGCACAATTTTTTTTCTATTGGTAGAATTTCAGTATATTTTGGCAAGATTGACGTCCTTGTTAATAGCCTATCAAAATACTTAATTTTGAAACAACGCTTTCAATCTCATAATCGGTTGCTTTGGAAATAAATTGGACTCCGCGACTTTTCCAGTCAAAACTTTTAACTTGGTCGGACAAAACAACTCCCTGTATTCTTTGGTTTTCAATTTTTACTTCAAATGGATATCCTTTTATTTTGCTCGTTATCGGACAAAAAATTGCAAGCCCTGTTTTAAGATTGTATTGTAGCGGCGATAAAACTATGGCGGGGCGCTTTCCTCTTTGCTCGTGTCCCGATTGCGGAGAAAATTCTAACCAAACGATGTCTTTACGGTCGGGAATATAATTGTTAATTACCATACTTCGTTGCCTTCTCGTACTCCAAAATCAGCTTCTTCGTGAATATTATTATTGTTTATTTTGCCCAACAAATTATCGAGCGGGCTAATTTTTCGTTTTACAGGTTTATAATTTTCAGAAAATATAACTACGACATTGCATCTTTGATTTAATTCGCATTTTCTGTTTAATTTAACAGATTTGCCGTCATAAACCCCATTCATCGTTCGCATAAATTCTCCTTTTTTCTGTTTTTGATTACATAAAATACATAATTGCGCCAATTAAAAACGGCAAATAGTATTTTAGCGCTGAAAAAATTCTCAACAATAATAAGGAGAACTTATGAAAAGCAAAATATTTACAGGTCTGCTTTTGTCGGTTGTGGCGGTTTTGGCTACGCAAACGGTGGTGTCGCTTCCCGAAAACAGAGAGGCGCTTAACCTTACGATTTACAACAACAACCGCGCGCTTGTGCAGGAGATAAGGCAGATTTCGCTTCCCGCGGGAGTTTCAAACGTTCGTTTTGAGGGGGTTGCTCAGAGCATTATTCCGCAATCGCTTATTGTTTCGGGCGGCGGATTTAGGGTTTTGGAGCAAAATTACGAGTTCGACCTTATTTCGCGAGAGGCGCTTTTGAACAAATTTGTCGGAAGAGAAATTACGCTTATCGACCAGAACGGCGTTTTGACGGGCAACGGCAATATTGCAAGAGTTCCCGCGAGGCTGATAGCAAACAATTTTCAGCCGATATTTGAAGTGGACGGTAAAATTGTGCTTGGATTTGAAGGACAAATTCTTCTTCCCGAACTTCCCGAAAACCTTTTTGCTCGCCCCACGCTTAAATGGCTTGTGCAGGCGCAAAGAGCGGCTAATGTAAAGGCGGACGTTTCGTATTTGACCGAAGGATTTTCGTGGAACGCCGATTATGTTATGCTTCTTGCCGACAACGAAAAAAACGCCTCGATAACCGCGTGGATAACGCTGACAAACCAGTCGGGCGCGGCATTCGAAAACGCGAATTTGCGCCTTATTGCGGGCGATGTTAATATGGTTGCTCCTCAAAACCAGATGATGCGCCAAGCGAGAATGGTAATGTCCGCTCCGATGATGGCGGAGGATTTTGGGGGCGGAGTAGAGCAGAGAAGTTTTGACGAATTTCATTTGTATTCGATAGCGCGCCCTGTGTCGATACGCGAAAATCAGACGAAGCAAATCGAGATGTTTTCGGCGCCGCAAATTAACGTTCAAAGACGATACAGGGTCAGGTCGGGGCAATCTTTTCCGCAACCTGTAAGTCGGCGGGGCGGCGGGGCGGCGCAAGACGGTGAAATGGGCGTTAGGCACGACGTTGTAAGCGAAATTACTTTTCAGACAGGTCAAAGAAACAATCTTAATTTGCCGTTTCCGCGAGGCGTTGTGCGAATTTACAGAAAAGACGGCGATAAAAACGTTTTTGACGGCGAAGACAACGTAAGCCATACTCCCATAAACGAACATATAACCCTCAGAAGCGGCACTGCGTTCGACATAACCTGCTTTGTGCGCACAACCGCGCAACGCCAAGTTAACGACCGCCGCTCGGAATTCACGAAAGAAGTATCGATTTCCAACCATAAAAGAGAGAATATTACCGTGCTTTTTGAAGAAATTATTCACGGAAACTGGACTATAAGAAGCAATCAGCGCCACACGCAAGTTGACGCAAACACCGCTCGGTTCGAGGTAGCCGTAAGAGCCGGACAAACGACGACATTCGCGTTCACCGCAACTGTAGATAGATAAAAAAAAGGAGACATTTTGAGAGCATTAAAAAACATTTTGGTTACGGGCGGAGCAGGATTTATCGGCTCTAATTTTATCCGATTTCTGCTGACGAAAACGGATTTTAACGGGAAAATCGTCAATTTCGACAAATTGACTTATGCAGGAAATTTGGAAAGTTTGGCGGATTTGTCCAACGACCCGCGATACGCATTCGTCCAAGGCGACATCTGCGACATCGAAGCGGTAAAAGCCGCATTTACGAAATACAACATAGACACGGTCGCGCATTTTGCCGCCGAAAGCCACGTGGACAGGTCAATCCTTGGACCGTCGGATTTCATAAACACAAACATTCTGGGAACATTTAATTTGTTGGAAACGGCAAGGAATTATTGGAACGATAATTTTGACGGAAAAACGGGGGGCAACCGTTGCCTGTTCCACCACGTAAGCACCGACGAGGTTTTCGGAAGTTTAGGCGAAAGCGGATATTTCACCGAGACCACGCCTTATTCGCCGAGAAGCCCGTATTCGGCTTCCAAAGCGAGTAGCGACCACCTTGTAAACGCGTATTTTCACACCTACGATATGCCGATTACGCTGTCGAACTGCTCGAATAATTACGGATATTACCAATTTCCCGAAAAACTTATTCCCGTGATGATTGAAAATATGCTCGAAGAAAAACCGTTGCCTGTTTACGGCGACGGAAAAAACGTCCGCGATTGGCTTTTTGTGGAAGACCATAACAGCGCGGTTTGGGCGATTATGCAAAGCGGAAGAACGGGCGAATGCTACAACATCGGCGGCGAAAACGAGTGGGAAAATCTGAAACTTGTGAATGTTTTGTGCGAAACTGTCGCCGAAATTTCAGGTAAAGATAAGGATTATTACAAAAAACTGATAAATTTTGTGAAAGACCGCCCCGGGCACGACCGAAGATACGCAATCGACTGCTCAAAAATCAAAGCCGAATTGGGCTGGAAGCAAGATTACACTTTTGACGACGGGCTCAAAAAAACGGTGGAGTGGTATTTTAACAACCGCGAGTGGGTAAAAAACATAAAAAGCGGCGAATACAAAAACTGGATGGAAAAAAATTACGGCGATAGGTAATAAACAGAGTGATAAGGGCGGGAATTTTTCCGCCTTTTAAAAAAAATGCAAAAAAAACTTGACAAAAGCCGTAGAAGTTTATTATATTATTCTTGTGTTTTACCGAAAGCTGTATTTTGGCGGAAATTCGGACGTTCGTAAAACATAAAAAAATCTTAAAGAAAAATCTTAAAAAATCTTAAAAAAATTGGTTGTTAGCAATTCTGGGTATTTGCTTGTCTCGCATTTTTTTTGCGTGGCGAATAAATAGAATTGATAGCAACTTTTCATTTTTTAATTTTTTTTAAGGGGGTATTTTATGTTTAATAAACTAAAACTGAGCGCTAAGATTACAGCGCTTGCAACCGTGTTGTTGGTGATTGCCGGTATTATCGGTATTGTAGCGTCTGTGAATATGATTAGCGCGGGAAATACGTCCGGCGTAGTTGCGAGACAAACCGCACCGAGTATCGGAATTTCAGCTCCGATGGCGGAGATGGGCGCAAGAATTGTGCTTAATCTCGAAAGGTTTGCGCTTGGTTCAGACCCTGCCGTTGCCGAATTGGTTATGTCTCGTCTTACGCAAATGGATTCATTGTTCAAAGAAGCGGATAAATTGTTGATAACGGCAAATTTACCTAATCTCGAAACTTTTATGTCGCAAAACAGAGCGCGCGTGGCGCCGCTTCGCGATTCCATCGGGCATTTGTTTGCGCTCGGAGCAAGGCAATCGGATGTGCAACGTCGATTTGCCGAATTGGCGGCTCAAGGCGTTAACGAGGTTATAGCTATAAGAGCCGCCATAGTTAACGACCAAGAAAACGGAACGCCGTCTTCGACGCAAGCAGACCGCAATGCCGCGGTGTCTCTTTTGGCGGGCTCGCTTCAGGCGCGTGTGGACGTAAACATTTTTGCGCAATCGACGGATACTGTCGGCGGAGCGGCAATGATAGCGAGGTTCAGAACGCTTAACAGATATTTTGACACGTTGATTAACTCGCCGACGCTTGCGCAAAATTACAGAGCAAGATACTCTGCCGCTCGTCCCAAATTTGACCAATTCATTAATCTTGTGCAGGAATTTATCAACACTCAGGGACAACGTTGCGACGTCAGAGCGAGAATTACCAACGAAGTAAACACGCTCGAATGCGCTATAGGCACTCTTGTAGAATTAACGCTCGAGCGTATTCAAACAGAGACCTCGGACGCGGCTACGGCTTTGCATTTGAGCACGGTAGCAACTATTATCCTTCTTATTGTCGCTGTAATTCTGGGTATAATATTGTGTATCCTTATAACAAGAAGCATAGTTATGCCTATAACGCACGCAATCGAAGGACTTTCGGAAGGAAGTAATCAGGTTACGACTGCGGCGGACGAAATTTCGGGCTCTTCGCAGGGGATGGCTTCGGGCGCGAGCGAGCAGGCGGCAAATCTGGAAGAAATTTCGGCTTCGCTTAACCAAGTGTCTTCTATGACTCAAAATACCGCTCAAAATGCGGCGAGCGCAGACCACATGGTACAATCAAGCCTGCAAAAATCGCAGGAAGGCGGAGAAGCAATGAAACGCCTCAAAGACGCGGTTGTAGATATTGAAAATTCAAGCAACGAAACAGCGAAAATTCTTAAAGACATAGACGATATTGCGTTCCAGACCAATCTTCTTGCGCTTAACGCGGCGGTAGAAGCGGCTCGCGCAGGTGAAGCTGGTAAGGGTTTTGCAGTTGTTGCGGAAGAAGTGCGAAATCTTGCTCAAAGAAGCGCCGAAAGCGCAAAAAAGACTGCGGCTCTCATAGAAACATCACAGCATAATTCCAAAAAAGGCGTTTCGTTGGCTGAAGACGCTAACGTCGTTATCAGTGAAATTTCCGAATCCTCGCAAAATATTGCCAGCATAATAGCCGAAATTAAAACAGCGGCGGAGGAACAAGCAAAAGGCGTTCAGCAAGTTAATAAAGCGGTAAGCAGTTTGGATCAGGTTACGCAATCCAATGCAAGCGCGTCCGAAGAATTGGCGGCGGCTTCAGAAGAATTGAACGGTCAAGCGCTGTCAATGAACGATTTGGTTGGCGACCTTATAGGCATTGTAGAAGGCGAAGACGCTAAAAACAGAAGAATGCAAAATCAAAGACTTGGCGTAAACAAACGCGTTGCCGTTGCAAAACCCGTAGGAAAAATCGGATACAACGCGCCTGCGGCGGCGAAAAAGACTGCCACAAAAGCGGAAACAATGATTCCGTTTACCGACGATAATTTCGGCGGATACTGATAAATTTGAACGTCAAAAAAAAGAGAAACCGCCTTTTGGCGGTTTCTCTTTTTTTTGTTCGTTTATCGGTAATCTTTAATCGCAAATAAAAAAAACGGGCAGAAAATCATTTTTTGTATTAAATTTATACTTAGGAAGTAAGTATTAAATTAAGGATTAGGGGGTTTTTATGTCTATGCTTAAAAAACAAAACATTCGGCGCGCTTGGCAGCGCTCGCGCTTGGCAGCGCTCGCGCTTTTCTTTATCGCATCAACGGCGTTTGCAAGACCGACGGTGTTTCCGTCGCCGTTGCCGCCGACGGGTAATGCGTCGAACGTAAGACAAATAGTGTCGTTCATTTGGGATGACAATGCGTATTCTGGAATCACGGGAACGAACTACGAAGGACCGAGTACTACTAATTTTCAGACGATTAACTGGGTTGGTGGTGTTCGTGTTGAGGGAGATTGGGCTCCTGGCGGTCCGAATGAATTAAGTATTTATGAAGGCGATATGGGAATGTCGTGGGCGGCTTATGCTTTATCGGGAGTTACTGTTGACAGAAATCCTATTCCACAATGGACTCCGCTGAGAGATAACTGGAATACTCCTATGCGCGTTATATTTGAAGGGCAGATTTGGGAAGCAATGGGTTGGATGGGCGCGGGGTCTTCGCCTGCAACTCATCCTTGGACACAAGAACAATCGTGGACTGGTTGGCGTTTAGTCGGTCCTATACCTGGTCCTGTAAGAACAAGAAATAACCCTGACGGTTCTCCGATTACTATGACATTTAACGTTATATCGGGTTTATTTACTCCGACATCTCCCGTAAATTGGCAATCAAGAGAGTCGAGGTTCGGGTATTTCGTTCCTAACGATGCGTTTTATCCGGTGGGAACAGGGCAAGATGCGCGCCACAGCAGAGTTGCGGTCGCTTGGGGAAGAGAGCACGCAATATTTAACACAAGAGAAGCTATGTTGAACAGAAATATGGCGTTGCATTTTGCAGGCGGAGAAATCGATGCTATATTCAGAAGAGCGATTAATTTAGGACACGAAATCGGCAACCACACCATTGACCACATGGAGACTAATTCGCCGTTGCCTCTCAGTGCGGGAAATCCATACAGAAGACCTAATATGGGGCAAGCGTTTGTTGACGGCTTCGAACGTTGGGGCGGCGAAGGTATGGCTGCAGGTGGAAGAATGACAGGTATAACAATGCCCGACGGACAAGAGATGATTATCGACCAAGTTGCACATTTCGGACAAAGAGAAGGTAATTCTTGGCAGTATATGGGTTGGGAAAATCAAGCAGGACGTGCGCTTTCCGTTAACGGTTGGAAAGGACTTATTGAACTCGGTGAAGAGGAATTATTGCTTGCTTTCCCGAACGATCTACGTTCTCAAGACGTTGTCGGTTTCAGAGCGCCTCGCCTCGAAGTAAACTCAAATTTGCAACACGCTCTCAGACAGTTGGGTTATTTGTTTGACACAGGTCTCGAAGAAGGCTATGAATACAATGTTGACGGCTCGAATTTCCTTTGGCCCTATACAATTTGTAATGGCTCGCCCAACGTTGCTTGGCAACGCGCGGTCGGCTCCAACCGAAGCAATTGGGACTCTTTGCCTACGGGGTTGTGGCAGTATCCTGTTTCGGTTTTCATAGTTCCCGAAAACCATCGTCAAGCAATCTGGAACAACTACGTCGCGATAACCACAGGCGCTGTGGACGGAACAACTCCGACTGAAGCCGACAGAAATCAATTCTTGCAACAGGGACGTATTACTGGCTTCGATTTTAACTTGTTTATCTTGTGGGGAGCGACCAGACAAATTGCAACGGCAACTTTAAATCATAGTTTGGCTATGCGTATGAGCGGCGGACGTGCGCCGTTTCAAATCGGTTCGCACACCGACTACTTTACGCCTATCTATGACTACGCAACTCTGCTTAACGGTTTAAATGCGTCGTCTTACGGCTTAAACGTTACTAACGGTTGGAATACTTGGAGAGACAGAATTGCGGTTTATGAAGACTTTGTTAATCACGGTCTTGCGCAGGGTGCGTATTTCTTGTCGGGTCGTCAGACAATCGAGTATGTTGCAGGACTTGCGGCGCAGGTAAGAGTAGGTTCGCAGGCGACTACAGTTCCCGCAAACAGTTGGCAGTTCTTTAATCACGGAGCAGCAGGAAGTGCCTCGCTTGTTCAAGCGGGAACGCTCGATAACGGTCTTGAAATCAGTGTCAACCAAGCCGCAAACAACCTTGACGCTATCGTAACAGGATTTACGGCGCCTGCGACAATACCTGTGGGAACAACGCACATTTCGCTCAATTATTCCATTACCGCGCCGATAACCATTCGCCTGTTGACCGGACAGGATATTGATAACCAATACCCGTTTGAGGTCACATTGAGCAATTTGAACGGCTTCAATAATTGGAATGATAACAACAACATCAATCGGAACAGATGGATTGCCAGCGGACAAATCCCGTTGCACGCTTTCCAAAGACAGCAGTATGTCGGTTTGACTGATAATTTGGCGACCCGAACCGCTTGGATGGGCTTGAACCCGCCGACAGAAGAATTTTTGCGGACTGTTACTGCGATTGAAATCCGCGTCCAAAAACCTCTTGCAGGTCAATTTTCTTGGAGAAGCAACCATAGTAATTACGCACAGTTGATACAACGCGTCAGAGCTCAGCGCAACTACATTGCTGTTCGTGATTTTACTTTCCACCACGGTGCAACGACTTTGTCGCTCGGTGAAGCAGAGGTTAATGATGGTCGCGGCGGCGGTAATCCTTCGGGACTTGCATCGACACCTGTTCGCAATAGTATGCCTCGCACCGCAATTATGGGAATGACGGCAAACAATCTCAATTTGAGTATTGCAAGAGCGGGCGTTTACAATGTTGATATTATTACGGCGAACGGTCGTGTGGTGCAATCGTTCAGAGACGTTAATCTTACAGCGGGTGTAAACAGCCTTCCGCTTGGCAGAATGGCGACGGGAATGTATATGATTCGTATTCACAATCAAAACTTTAACACTACATTGCGTTCAATGTTGAGGTAATAGATTTTGAGTTTAATAAAAACAGGGACGGAATTTTTCGTCCCTGTTTTATTTGCCCTTGCTTTTGTTAGTGTGAAAAACGTATTTTACTTGTTTGAGCTCGGAGGAAAATAATATATTATGTCGGAAGCAAATTTATCGCCTGCCAAACTGCTTGTCGAAAAACGCGACAGAGCGAAAAAATTAGCTTCGGCGATATACAACGAAATCTTTGACTTCGGCGTTGAAGAAACCGCATTAAAATTTGGAGTAAAACCCGAAGAAGCGGTAAAACTTGCATACCAAAACCTGCGTAAAAACGAAAGAAGCGATTTCGGTAAATTTGAAAAACTTGCCCCAAAAGAAAAAATTGCTGCCGTTTGCGACAAAATAATGCAGATTGGCTCGCTTTCTGAGGCGAAAATATACGAAAATAGTGAGAAATTTGCTAAAAAATGGGAAGTCGTTGCGGCAAAATACATTTTTAAAGAAAGATTAAAACGGGAGAATATTGATTAGTGGAAAACGAGAAGTGGGTAATTTTTGACTTTGACGGAACTATTTCCGAAACAACCGACGCTTTGGTAAAACTTTGGAACGAAAATGTTGCTAAAAAGTATAAACTTAAAGTAATCGCCAATGAAGAATTGCTTGCTCTGCGCGATATGACGGCGGCGGAAAAAATCGCTTACCTCAAAATTCCTTTTTACAAATTACCGTTTGTAATAAGCGCGGCGCGTAAAGGCTTCTTAAAACACATGGGTAATTTTGCCGTATATTCGGGACTGAAAGCGGTCTGCGAAAAATTTATAGAAAAAGGTTGCAAACTTGCAATAATTTCGAGCAACAAAGAAGAAAATATACGAAAATATCTGTCTAAAAACAATTTTGAACTTTTTTCGGAGGTTTATTGCGACAAAGGGCGTTCGCTTTTTGTGAAGCACAAAACAATCAAAAAGTTTTTAGCCGAACACGAAATAGCTCGTGAAAACATTGTCTATATCGGCGACGAAAGCAGAGACGTAGTCGCTTGCAAAAAGGCGGGTGTTGAAGTTGTTTCGGTCTCGTGGGGTTGGGATTCGCGCGAGGTTTTAGAATTGATAAACCCGCACCATTTAGCAGATACTCCCGATGAATTATACAAAAAAGTTGTAGAAATACTGAATTTGGAGTAGGGGCGTATTGCATACGCCCAAATATCCGACAGAAATCTGGTGTATGCAATACGCCCCTACATTTATTGCGCTATTGCCCGCAAAGTTCGGGGGATTATTCTTCGCAGAGCCGCTCTTATGAGCCACTGGGGCACGGGGCTGTTTGGCACAGCGGCGGCAGTCAGGCAAAAGCGCGAAGAAGTATCGCTTAATCTTATCAAATTCCACTGCAAAATCAATTCTTCAAAGTTTATGACCATCATAGCTTTTACCGAATCCGAAAAATTTATGTCGCTTTCACTTTGAATAAAAGAGATTTTTGCTTCATCTTCGCCGATTTCTTCTTTCACTTCTCCCCAAAGCCACGTCCTCACAAAATTTATTCCAAGCACGAAAAACCAAAAATTTTCTTCGGTGTTTTGCGAGCGTAAAATGTATTGAAAACGGTTTTCGTAATCAGTGTAATTTTGTAAAACGGCAAGCCCCTTGTCGAATGTTATGTTAAAGTTTTCGCAGTTGCAGACAAAATACCTCGGTTGTGTACCTCTTTGTCGAGTTGTTGTAAAATGAGCTGACCTTCTCTCGTCAATGTTTTGGTGAATTGAGGCGGCTGTTCTGAGTTCGTTTTCGTTAAATTGCGCAAAGGCAATGGTTGTCCAAACAAAAAATAGAGCGATTTTAGGCATTCGTCGTCCGATTGTCGCCTTAAAATCCTGCGCCTGTCAAAAAGTTTTCTTTTTCGCGCCAATTCGGTGTAATTTTTACAAAAAGCGTAAAATTGGTTTTTACACCCGAAATTCCCCGCATTCTTTTTTGCGCGTTTTGGCGAATTTTTGAAATCATCTGTCCTTTATCGCCTATAATTATCGCCTTTTGTCCTACGGTTTCAACGTGAATGTCGGCGGCTATTTCGTGAAGTTCGTCGCCTTCCTTATACGAAATTATCGACACAAAAACCGAGTGGGGGACTTCTTCTTTTGTGTAGTTTATTATCTGTTTTCTGATACATTCGGCGGCAATAAAGCGCATATCGCTGTCGGTTATGTCTTCTGGCGAATAAAAATGCGGACCTTCGGGGATAAACGGTCGCACAAATTCTATAAATTTTTCCGACGAATTTTCCGCCAATGCCGACAAATGCAGTTTTGGAGCGTCTGCCAAAAACTGGTATCGCTCATTAAATTCATCGACTTTTGCCATACCTTTTTCTATAGGAACTTTATCGACTTTGTTGAAGATTACCACGATTTTTGCCTTTGTCGGCGATTTTTCTATTTTGTGCGCAATTTCGTCTTCTTCATCGCCGAAATCCCGCATCATATCTACCATATAGCAAATAATGTCTATTCCGTCGTCTTTGAGAACGCTTATGCTTTGTTCGTAAAGCATTTTGTTGAGCAGGTGTTTGCCTTTGTGAATTCCGGGGGTGTCCATTATGACTATCTGCGTATCGCCGTCTGTGTAAATTCCGCGCATTGTTTTTTGCGTGGTTTGCGGCATATTTGATACTATCGCAAGACTTTGCCCCAAAACTGCGTTCATAAGGGTAGATTTTCCGCTGTTCGGGCGACCGATAATCGCCAAAAACGCTGTGTAAGTTTTATCGCTCATTTTTATTTTGTCTCCTGTTTTCTTTATTCTTCGTAGCCGTCGTCATCAACCGCTCTTTGTACTGCTTCTTCTCTTTGCGCTTCTGCTTGCGTTCTTACTTCTTGGGCAAGAACTCGCTGTCTTCTTCGGACGTGTTCGTACATAATATTTGCGGAAATTTGTGATGGACGTAAGTGCCACGTGGTGGGCTGAACCAAAACAACGCTTGTTGCTATGGTAATATTTCTGGTTGTGTCTTTTGCAAAACCGACAAACCACTCGTTTCGTCCCAAGTCGTTAGTTAAAGTGCCTGTTTTTCCGCCTGAAACAACATTTTGCCCTGCCGTTCCCGACAAAAACGTTCTGCGTTCTTCCCTGAAAGTTCTGCGCGCCGAACCACTGCTTGTAGTTGCCCGTTTGAGAACCAACAAACTGTCGGCGATGTCGTTTGCGGTTGTTTGTCGCCATTTGCGCGTGTTTGCTTTGTAAAGTCTGCGTCCTTGCATATCTACTACACTGTCCACAAGGGTCGGCGCCATCATAACGCCTTGGTTTAGAATGGAAGCCATCATAAGCGCGCCCAAAATTGGGCTTAGGGTTGTTCCTCTGTGAAAGCCGCTACCCAAAAACGCCAAAGAGTCGGCATTGTTTATGTTGTCGGGAGTAGTTTCGGGAAAATAACTTATATCGACGGGCATTTCAAAGGGAATAGGGGAGTTCCATCCAAATCTTTCCGCCGTGTTGTGCAAAGTGGAACGCCCGATATGATGAAGCGCCATCCATCCGAAAACAGGATTTGTTGACCGTGCGTATGCTTGCGCAAAAGTTGTCTCGTTCGCTCTTTCGCCGAATTCAAGAGGGGTAAACTGTGCGCGATAAAGCGTTGTGCCTCTTCCGGGAAAACGAAATGTGGAAGCGGTGGTAATATCCATATTCTCGAATGCCGCTTGAGCCGTGACGGTTTTTATTATGGACGCCGCCAAAAATCTGCTTGAAAGCGCCATATTCGGTGCAATTTCGGGAAGTTCGGGGTCTCTGTGAGATACCATTGAAATAATCTGCCCTGTTTCGGGGTTAATTGCAACGACCGCCGCATACCTGCCTCTTGCTCTGTTTAATTGGTTTTGCGCTCTTCTTTGCAGGGTTGTGTCTATGCTGAAATATCGGATAACCTCAGTTCTTTGCCAACGGACGGTATCGCGGTCTTGCGTTAAATTCGGCGGGAACTGCTCCATAAGCTTTTTGAGGTCATTTGCTGTAAATCGGGCGTTTCTTTGAGCGGCGGCAGGTCTTTCTTTTGCTGTTTCCGCTGTTTTTTCGCTTTCTTGCGGCGTTTGCTCCGTTTTTTTTCCGCAAGTGCTGATATAATAGCCGACAACAAAGGCAATTATCAAAATCGGTGCGCCTTTTTTCAAAATTTTGCTGAGCGGTATGTTAATTTTTTTTACTTTTTTGCTTCTGTATTTACTTTTATACTTCATAACACGTCAATTCCTATTGTTTTTTTTATTGTGTACTTGCGCTCTTTGTTTTGATTGGTTATCATTTCGCCGATAAGCCCTATGGAGAAAAACTGAACGCCCAAAATAGCCGACATAACCCCCAGCAAAAAAAGCGGGCGAATGTGCAGTTCAAAAGTCGTCGCCCAAACAAAGCCGAAATATCCCAGAATTCCTCCGCCCAAAGCGATAAGCAAAAGTCCTATCATTCCGAAGAAATGCAGAGGGTTTCTCATATATTTGCGCAAAAACAAAAGCGTTGCAAAGTCAAATGCTCCGTTAAAAAAACGGTTTATTCCGAATTTGGATTTTCCGTAAATTCGCGGGTGATGCGGAACAGGGCATTCGCTTACCTTGTAGCTGTTCCAATGCGCTAAAATCGGTAAAAATCTGTGTCTTTCGCCGTAAACTTCGAGCGACTTTGCCGCTTCTTTTCTGTAAATTTTAAAGCCGCAGTTGAAATCGTGAAGTTTAAGTCCCGACATCTGCGATACTACAAAGTTGAATATTTTCGATGGGATATTTTTGGTCAATACAGGGTCGTGCCGCACTTTTTTCCAACCCGAAACTACGTCGTATGGTCCCTCTTCTATTTTGGCTACAAGGTCGCCGATTGCCGCGGGGTCGTCCTGCAAATCTGCGTCCATCGTTATTATATAATCGCCCTGCGCCGCAGAAAATCCAACGCTTAACGCCGCCGATTTTCCGTAATTTCTTCCGAAACTTATAAGCTTTGCTGTTTTGTCGCCGACTTCTGAAATTATATCTTTTATTATTTGCGCCGAATTATCGTTGCTTCCGTCATCAACAAAGATTACTTCGTAAGAAAATGCCTTGGGCATAGCGTTTTGAATAGCAGAAAACAACTCTTTCAAACTTTCTTCTTCATTAAAAAGCGGAATAATAATCGATATTTTCACTAAAAAACCTTCCTTTTTTTCGGGAAAAATACTTTTTGCCGCCGCCTGAAAGTAAAAACACTTGCGTTTTCTGTTAAAATGCGCGCCAGATCGCTTTTTTACAACATATTCAGTGCGGCAAAAGTGATGCAACTTACCGTTTTTGCTTGCAATTCTTCTTCGGTGTATAGTTTAACGATTATTTTTTCATCGCCGTTGTCGATGATTTTATTTTGCAACGCCGAAAATTCGTTTGCCGTCAAAGAAATCTCGGTTTTAAAAAAGTATATTTTCTCATCGCAGGCGCCGGGGGATGTGAATAACGGTTTGCCGTCATTTAGCGTTTCAACGTCTTCCCGCTTGATTTTTATGCCTGTTTCTTCTTCAAGTTCCTTTATTACTACGGCAAGCGGGTCGCAGTCCGTGTCCATCATACCTGCGGGAAATTCGCAGTGAATTTTTCCGTCGGCAATTCGTCTTTGTTCTACGCACAAAAAGTATTTTGCGTTTTGCGCCGTTATTATCGGAACTATGCTCACTCCGTCGCCTTTTACAAAAACAAAAGGCAAAACGTCGTCCGATTTTATTTCGAGCGTTGCAAAAAGCAATTCGCCGTTGCCTTTGCGTTGCGTGCTCAGTATTTTAACGTTATCGACTTGCACATTTTCGCTCAGAGTACTTATGTAGTTAAGCAGTTTTGCTTCGCTAATCATTTTTTCAGCTCCTTAACAAAAACGGGCAAACCTTGCAGTTCACCCATTTTCCTGTTAAATTTCTTTTAAATATCAATCGTCGTCAAACGCGATAAGTTGAGTTTGTTGCGGAACAGAAACAGAAGGTTTGCTTCTTACGCTAACGCCGCCTACTTTTGTGCCGGGAGCTTTGCCTTCCGTTACATTCAGTAAGCTTATTACCATATTTCTCAGCGCCATTGCTTCTTGCGCCAACACTTGTGTGTTATCGGATATATTACGCGCGTCCGTCGCCGACGATTGTGTATCGACGTTCATATCGTTTACGGCTTTGGCTATAGAAGAAACGCCTTGCGCCTGTTCTTTTGCGGCATTTGTGATTTCGCCCACGACTACGGAAATTTTGCTTGCCGTTATCGTTATTTTTTCGATTGCCGCCGCTGTTTCTTGTGCCAAACTTACGCCTTGCGCACTGCTTTGTTGCGAGCCTTGAATTAAATCTGCCGTTTTCTTTGCACTTTCGGCGCTTCTTTGAGCCAAACTACGGACTTCTTCCGCAACAACGGCAAAGCCTTTGCCTGCTTCGCCCGCTCTTGCCGCCTCAACTGCCGCGTTAAGAGCCAAAAGGTTGGTCTGGAAAGCGATTTCGTCAATATCTTTAAGGATTTTTGCCGTATCGTTGCTCGAATTTTGAATTTCAATTACCGCTTCGTTCAGACGGTTCATAGCGTCTTGTCCGACTTTTGCCTTTTCTACACTGTCTTTTACCAATCCTTCGGCGCTTTTTGCATTAGTTGCGGTTTGCGAGGTCATCGATGTTATTTCGGTGAGCGAAGATGATATTTCTTCCAAGTTTGTTGCGTTTCTGGCTGTTGCGTCCGACATGTGAGATACCGATGCGGAAGCGTTATTGGAAACATCTGCCAGATTATTCGCCGCTTCATCCAAATCATCGGTAACTTTACGAAGATTTACCGTAATTTTCTTTGTGAAAAGTTGCGTGTAGAAATAACCGAACACCAATGCCGTAAGTATTGTTATAATTGCCATAAGCGTAGTGTTGCCTTGTCTTGAATACGCTTCTTTCGAAATCGTTCTCAATCTGCCTATCGCTTTTTCCGATAAATCTTCGGTCTCGGAGGAAAGTCTTTCAAAAAGTTCGGTTTTTTGTATGCCGATGCCGCCAACGTTTCTGAAAATTCCCATCATATCAGACATTTCCGTATTATATTGCGCAATGGTGTCAAGTATTTTGCGGGATAAATTCAAAAAATACGGAATTTGGGTTGTTCTGTTTATCTCTACCATAGAAGAGTTTATTATGTCCATATTTTCTTTGGCAAGAGCAACGATGTCTTCTCTTTGTTGGGTAGTTGCCGCTCGTGAAATCGCAAAAGTCGCCGCGTTTGTTCTTCCTAAGGCGTTATACGCGCTGTTCGTTGAGATTAAACGGTCGATACGTCGTCTTAATCTTCCATAGTCTAAAGCCGCAAGTTCTCTGTTTATAACCGCCGCCAGCGTGTCGCCGCTCCAGTATTCGTGGTGGTCGGTATGCACTTGTTCCGACAGTCTTTTAAGGTTTACTCCTTTAGGCAACGCTCTTAAAACGTTGGAATTAAGTTCCGTTGCCAAGCGGCGATACTGCGTCGCTATAACGATTAAGTCATCGACCTTTCTTAATTGGTCGCCGATATCGTCGGGATATGCTTGCACGTGCGTTCTGAGCTCCGAAAGCGAGCGGTCTAAGTCAGCAAGTTTGTTGATACCTCTGTCAAAATCGTTTTTGTCAAACGTATAGGTGAAAGCGCGAAAATGATAACCCGCTTTTAACGCGGCTTCGTTAACGTTATACGTAATATCTACAAGGGGGACATAAACATTTGCCTGTAAATACGAATATTTTGCACCAACAGTACTAGTAGTTATGACAATTACCGCAAAAATTAATGTTATTATCGTAGAAACGATAAAAGCCCGATACATCCAAAACTTTAAAACCATAGAACAACCTCTTTCTAAAATTTATTAAATAAGCAAATAAACCCTATACAATATACTTATAGTTTTTAGGCAATAACGGAAAAAAAAGTATGAATTTATAAATTTATGGTTTTGGCTGTGAAATATATCACAGGGCTTGTCCGACAGCCGCGGCGGCGCAGACAGCCGCAAGTTCGGTTCGGAGGCGATATTCACCAAGGCACAGAGACAAGGCATGCCTTGTCTTTACGATAGAATCTATTTCGTCTTGTGAAAATCCCGACGGAGGTCCTACAAAAATGCAAATCGACTGCGGAATATCGCCCTTTTTTATAATTTCGTCAATTCTCTGCCCCCCAAAATCCCCCAGTAGAGACAAGGCACGCCTTGTCTCAAAATCCCCCGAATTTTCGCTACCATCGCCAATTTCGCAAAATTTCCCCAATTCAACCGGCTTCTCCAAAACGGTAATATGCGGATTTAGCGATTGCTTTATCGAAGAAATAATTTTTCTGCGGCATCTTTGCGCAACTTTTTCCCAACGCTCGTCCGCGTAGTTTTTTTGACATTTGTTTGTTATAAGCGGAACAATTTTCGCCACTCCGAGCGGCGCAAGCATTTCGCAAACGTCTTCCAGCTTTTCTTTTTCGGGCATACCAATCGCTACCGTAATTGCGCACAAGGGCGGTTTGTGGCGGTGTGTGGAAATTATTTCACAAAGCGCGCTGTCTCTCTTCATTTTTACGATTTTGCTCTCGAAAATATTGCCTTTGCCGTCGGTTATACGGATTTCGTCGCCCTCGCTGAACCTGAGAACGTTGGAAATATGCGCAACCTCGTCGCTGTCCAAAAGAATGGAGTTTTCGTTAATATTTTCGCTGAAAAACAGAAAATGCGCGTCTTTTTTGCTCATTTTATCCGACCGAAATAACTTTTTTATCTATAGTTCCGTCTTCTTCGCGCGCCTGAGTAATCATTTCGTTTAACTTAATAATAAGTTTTGAAACGCCGTCGTTTGTCGCCGCCGAAATGGAAAGCCACCCGCGCGGAATTTTGTATTCGCTTGCTTCTCGCGTATCGGTTTTGGTTAAAACGCATATACACGGTTTTTCGGCGAGTTCTTTACTGTGTTTTTTTAGTTCTTTTTTAAGTTTTTTTGCTGTTTCGCTCGGATTTTCGTCGTTGCAATCCACCAAAACCGCTAAAACGCGAGTTCGTTCGATGTGCTGTAAAAATTGTATGCCGAGCCCTTTTCCGGCACTTGCACCCTCAATAATTCCCGGAATATCCGCCATAACAAACGAAGTGAAATCGCCTGTTTTTACTATTCCCAAGTGCGGTTTAAGGGTTGTGAACGGATAATCGGCGATTTCGGGAGTTGCCCGCGATACAACCGACAAAAGCGTGGATTTTCCCGCGTTGGGAAGTCCCACAAGTCCGACGTCCGCCATAACTTTCAGCGTTAGTTTCAGCGTTCTTTTTTCGCCCTCTTTTCCGTATTCGGCGTATTCGGGGTTGGGGGTAAGTTTGCTCACCATTGCTCGGTTTCCGCGCCCGCCGCGCCCGCCTTTTGCGACCATTACCTCTTCGCCGTCTTCCGTGAAATCGTAAATGAGCTCGTCGGTTTCAAAATCTCTTATTATTGTTCCCAGCGGAACGTAAATTTTTGCGTCTTCGCCGCTTCTGCCGTATAAATTATGCGAGCCGCCGTGTCCGCCGCGCTCTGCTTTGTAGTAGGATTTATACGAAATATCCTGTAATGTATGAACTTTTTTGCTTGCGACGACATAAACGTTTCCGCCGCGCCCGCCGTTTCCGCCGCCCGGTTTTCCTTTCGGCTTAAATTTGTCGCGGTCGTAAGAAAAACATCCGTTTCCGCCGTCGCCCGAAATAACTTCTATTTTTGCGCTGTCTATAAACATTTAATTAACTCGCCTTCTCGTTCGCAGAGCTTGTCGAAGCGCAAGCGCCCGCCGACGGACAGCCTTGACATTCCGCTTTTTTTGCGGCGGGTTTGTTTTTGAAATCGGTTTGATAATAGCCCGTTCCTTTAAGAATTGCTCCCGCACCCATTCCGATGAGGCGCTTAACGTCTCCCTTGCAGTTTTCGTCAATGCAAACTTTAAGCGGTTCCGCCGACATACTCTCAAATTTGTCGAATGTTTTTTCGCATTTTTCGCATTTATATGTATAGGTTGGCATAAAATCCTTTCTTTTATCTCGTTTTTGTTGAATTCTGCCTCAACAAACAGTCCAAAATTACCATTGCCGCCATTGCTTCTACCACGGGGACGGCGCGGATTGCAACGCAAGGGTCGTGCCTGCCTTTGCCTTCGAGTGGATTAGGATTTCCGTAATAATCGACTGTCAGTTGTTTTGTTCCTATAGTTGGCGTCGGCTTAAAAGCAACTTTAAAGATAATGTTTTCACCATTTGTTATTCCGCCTTGAATTCCGCCGCTGTTATTAGTTATCGTGCCTAATTTACCGTTTTTCATAACGAAAAGGTCGTTGTGTTCGTTGCCTTTCATTTTTGCCGCTGAAAATCCGCTACCGATTTCAAAACCCTTTGCGGCGGGAATCGACATCATTGCTTGAGCAAGTAAAGCGTCGATTTTGTCGAACACGGGGTTTCCCAGCCCCGTCGGAACGTTTTTGCATACGCAAGTAATAGCTCCGCCGACAGAATTTTTTTCTGCCTTTGCTTTTTCGACTTCTTTTTCTATTGCCTCCAAATTACCTTCAATGTCGCATATATTACCGATTTGAGAGATTCCTGCGGCAATTTCTATGTCGAAAATTTTGAGAACTTCCATAGCAATCGCGCCCGAAATTACTCGTCCGATAGTTTCTCTCGCGCTTGCTCGTCCACCGCCTGAAGACGCGACTATTCCGAATTTTTCTTTGTAGGTGAAATCGGCGTGCGACGGGCGGGGAACATCGGTAAATCCACTGTAGTCATTCGAACGAAAATCTTTATTTTCTACAAATACCGCAATCGGCGTTCCTAAAGTTTTTCCGTTTTCTACGCCCGAAAGAATTACCGCCGTATCGCTTTCGTTTCGTTGGGTCGTTAATTTGCTTGTTCCCGGCTTTCTGCGGTCTAATTGCTTCTGAATTACCTCTTCGCTTATTTCGATATTTGCGGGACAACCGTCGATTATTGCGCCTACGCCGCGACTGTGGCTTTCGCCGAAAGTCGTTGTTCTGTAAATGAGCCCGAATGTGTTATCCATTGGTTTTGTTCCTTAAATTTCCGTTTTTTCGCCTAAATTTGCTCCAAAAATACTATTTGGGCGACGGCTTGCGGCGGGGATTTTTCTCATTTTTGTCGGGAATGCTGTTTTCTTAGGCTTTCAACGCTTCAAATGTGTATTGATTTCGTCCGTTTTCTTTGGATTTGTATAGCGCTTCGTCGGCAAGTTTTATGTAATTGTCGCCGTTGTGCGTGTGCGATACTTTTCCTGTCGTTATTCCGATAGAAATTGATACAAAACCGACGGGCTCGTTTTTTTCGTGCGTTATGTTCAGGTTTCTTACTTGTTCTATCATTGTTTGGGCGACTGTTTTTGCGCCGTCTTCGTCGGTGTGAGGAAGAACTACCACGAATTCTTCGCCGCCGTATCTCGCTACAAAGTCGTCTGTCCGCGACAAAGTTTCGGTTAGCGCTTTTGCAACGGATTTCAGGCATTCGTCGCCTTTTTGGTGTCCGTAGGTGTCGTTGTATTTTTTGAAGAAATCGATGTCGATAAACAATAAACTCAGCTCGTTGTCGCCGCGGGAAAGCGATTTTATTACGCGTTCCATATTTGTTTCCAAGAAGCGGCGATTGTAAATTCCCGTTAGCGCGTCGTTGTAAACGTCGTTGGTTAAGGTGCGGTTTTGGTCTAAGAAATCGCAGATACTGCGGGCTATAATTCCGACCTCGTCGTTTCTTTTTGCCAGAATATAGGGCGACGACCAGTCCGACGATATTTGATTTAGCGCTTTAACCATATTTTGCAGAGGCGTAAGCAATTTTGCCACGATAATGTTGAACATCAAAAACATAAAAACCATAACTATCGACATAATAACGAAAAGAAATGTCATTAAATATCCGTAATTTCCGCCTACAAGAGGGATGGTCGAGACGATAAACCAGCCGAATTCCGAAATGGCGGCAACCGCAAACTCGCTTCGACTGCACTCGAAAAATCTTATTTCGTTGTAATTCAGGTCTAAGGCGGTCGATAAAATTTTGTCGCCGCATATCTCGAACACTTCGTTTATGTGCCTCTTTTCCGCGACTAAATTCACGTCTTTTGCACCTGTGATTTCTCCCTGAACGTTAAAAAAGAACGTTTGCGCGCGGCTTTTTTGCTCGCTGAATATTACGTAAACAAAATCCGACAAGTCAATGCCCGTGCCTATAACTCCGACGGGGGCGCCCGTTCTGTCGAAAACAGGCGCGTTTACCCAAAGTTTGGGAATTTGCGACTGTTCGTCAAAATTTATGTTGAGATTGTATTCGGTGGTTTCGTGAAGAGTTTTTTTATACCAATAAGTTAACGGATTGGTCGATGTTTCTATGTTCACCTCGTAAACAAGAGTGTCGTTTCGGTAATATTTTTTGTCGGTGGTGTTTATCCAAAACAACGATTCCGACCTCAGCGTGTAGCGATAAGCCTCCAGCTCTCTTCTTGCCAGCCGCTCAAAAGTTTGGTCTGTCGGCTCGGAAAAATAATCCGCTATAATGGGAGATTTCGCCATATTTCGGATTATTGCGATTTCGCTGTTTATCCGCGCTTCAAGTTTAATTCGCCCCAAGGCTACGGTTTGCTCCAGCTCTTCGTCTATGGATTGCTTTATTATTTGCTTCATCGCAATCGAGAAGAAAATCGTTCCTACTACAATAATGAAAGTGAGTAAAAGAAGCGAGAAGATAAAAAACTTTCGCTTTATAGATGTAAGTCGCTTGTGCGTAATGTGCTCTTGCTTTTCCGCGACTGTGTTTTTATTAACGCCCATTGTTAAATCCAACCTCAAAAAAATATGAAAATAACCGCCCTTTATTTTACCGTCTCTGTTATAATGTTATCAATAAGTCGAGTTTTGCTTTGAGTTGTTCGCATTGCAACCGAAATCAAAGCGGGCTCGTCCGTTATTTTGGCGATTTTTTCCGCCGAAAAATTAGTGATTTCAATATATTCCGCAACAAAATACGATTTGCGCGAGTAATAATCAAGTAAAAACTCTTTTATTTTGTAAGAATGTCTTTCTTTTGCAATTAAATCTCTCGCTTTTTTTAGTCCCGAGTAGATTTCGGCTACCTCCGCTCTTTCGTCGGGCGTCAGATACGCGTTTCGCGAACTCATAGCCAAGCCGTCTTTTTCGCGGACTATCGGATGGACGTCGATTTCCGTCGTCAAATTTAAATCGCGCGCCATTTGTTTTAGCACCATAACCTGCTGAGCGTCTTTTTGTCCGAAAATCGCAATGTCGGCAAGCGTTATGTTGAACAATTTAAGGACAACCGTGCAAACGCCGTCAAAATGCGTCGGGCGAATTTCTCCCTCGAGAACGGTTGTTATTTTTCCGCAGTTTATTTTTGTATCGAAGCCGTCGGGATACATATTTTCCGCGTTCGGCGCAAAAACTAAGTCCGCGCCGCGCTCTTCGCACTTTTTGCAGTCGTTTTCAAATTTGCGCGGGTATTTGTTAAAATCTTCATTAGGAGCGAATTGCGTGGGATTTACAAAAATGCTGACAATAACGACAGTTTTGCCGTCATTGCCGCGAGATTTCGCTCTGTCGATAAGTTTAAGATGTCCTTCGTGCAGGGCGCCCATCGTCGGAACAAGAACGAGCGTTTTTTGCTCGCTCTTGCATTTTTTTGCAAAATTTTGCATTTCCGACGATGTTTTTATTATTTCCAAAATCTTAATTTTCGCTCGGATTTTGGAGTTTTATTCCCTGCTCAGCCAAATATTTTTTAAGCCCCGAAACCGTATATTCGCCAAAGTGTACCATAGTCGCCACAAGAGCCGTCGCCGCGTTTGCTACTGTAAGAACTTCAGCCAAGTGTTCGGGTTTTCCCGCGCCGCCCGAAGCAACCACGGGGATTGATACCGCTTCGACTATCTGTTTTGTTAAGCTTATGTCGTAGCCGTCTTTTGTTCCGTCGGCGTCAATCGAATTTACCACAAGCTCGCCTGCGCCCAATTTTTCGCCGCGCTTTGCCCACTCAATGGCGTCAATTCCCGTAAAAGTTCTGCCGCCGTCTATTACGACTTCGTAGCCCGTCGGGATTTTATCGCTTTTTTCGACTTGTTTTACGTCCATTGCAAGCACAACGCGCTCGGAACCGAATTCTTTTACGCAATCGCTTACAAGCTGAGGATTTTTTACCGCCGCGCTGTTAATGTTAACTTTTTGCGCGCCCGCCGCAATTACCTTTTTGCAGTCTTCTACGCTTTTTATTCCGCCGCCGACCGAGAACGGGATTGTTGTCTGTTCAGCCACGCGTTTTATAAGGTCAATCATAATGTCTTTGTTGTCGCTTGTCGCGGTAATATCATAAAACACCAACTCGTCGAGCCCTTGTTTCATATATTCTTTCGCTCTTTCTACAGGGTCGCCGATTTCCTTTGTATCGACAAATTTCACACCTTTAACAAGCTTCCCGTCTTTAACGTCCAAGCAGGCAATAATTCTTTTTTTACACATATATCCATCCTTTCTTGTGTTTTTCTATAGAAAAAATAATATTCGCCGCAAAAAAGGGGCGAAAAAAATTCGCCCCTCTGTTAAAAAAAATCCTTATATCAATCTGCCGTTATCTGACAATTACTTGTCTAACCAACTGCTGATTGTTATTTACACCCTGAATTCTTACAACGTGTACGCCTCTTGCAAGGTTGTTAAGGTTAAGCGTATTCATACCTGCAGAAAGATTTTGTCCTCTGAAAGACTGAATTTGGCGACCGCTTACCGTGTAAATACCCACATTGTATGTACCTGCTTGAGCAATGTTCAGGTTAAGTGCGTTGCCGGTAATTCCTGCGATGGAAAGCGCGCGTGCAACGTTTCTGTTTGCTCTGCCTATGCTGACAGGGTCAATCGGGTCAACTCCGCCGAAATCAAAAGGTTGTCCGGTATGAATTCTGAAGTTTCTGAACTCAAATCTTGCTTCCCACGGGTCGGTTCTTACTACGTTAGACCAACCCGGCTGTCCGAATGCTATGGGTCTTGCGTAAGGTGCGAGCGGTTGAATTTCAATAGCAATAACTTGCGATACGTTCACCGATGCGTAATCCATCGGATGATCAACTTCCGGCGGATAGTCAAAGGCTGAAATCGGTATCATTCCCGAATTACGCAACTCCGCTCTGCCGAAATTACCGTTGTCGATGCCGGGATTTTCGTGATTGCTTTGAATTGGGAAGCGGTGTGCAAGCATTACTTCGCGAGCTCTGCCGTCCTCTGTAATCAAACGAATCATTGAAGCGCTTGTTTGTTTGTAATCGAGTTGTATGTGCGTTGCGCTGTTCAACGTTCCCGCGGGAAAGTTAATAACGAAACGAGGTTGGTCGGGAGCAAATGTCGATTGAATACGAATATCGCCGCTCAGATTGTTAAGTGCTCTGCTTGTTGTGTTGTTAGCATCGTTTGGCTGATTTGAAACCCAAGTCCACTCGTTTGGTAATGCGGACGCGGGAAGTATATGCTGTGCTCTTGCTTCTCCTAATGCAACCCAAGTTCTCATACTGTCGATAAGTTGTATGCCTGTTACAAAATGCGCTTGCCGACCCAATGCGTGGTTAACAAAATCTTCCGTTTCTCTCTGACGAACTGTCCAAGTATTCCAGCCTTGTACAACAGGTTGTCCCCAGCCCGGTCTGTTGAAGTCGTTTAACAAAGTAGCAAAGTCGTAAATCGGAGTATAGTAATCCGTGTGTAAACCGAATTGCATAGGCGCTCTGTTTCCCGACATACGCAAATCGAGTGTGTGGCGCATAGTTGCCTGCCAGTTTGCTCCGGTCATACCGTAAAGTATCCAAGTGTTAAAGTCAAAACCTGTTACTTTACCGTGCTGAAGCCAGTGGTCTCTGTCCGAAGCTGTTGTGGGCGTGCCTGAGCCTGCCATAATTGCCGCGTGATTGCTCCAAACATCCGAACGGATATTTGCAGGAACTATAACAGGAGATACGTGAAGCTGCCAAAGCCCGTCGGGCGTTGAATCAACGAACACTCTGTTTCCGCTGCTGAATTGAGTCCAAGAGTTTTGAACCCCGTTGTCGAAAGTATAGGGCCAAAGAAAGTTATGACCTGTTCTGTGCCACTCATAACCTTCTTCTAAGCCCATATCGTAAGTATATCCTGCTCTTTTAAGCGCGTAAAACAAATTGGAGTTTACTTCCAAGCGGGGAGCGCGGAAACCCTGAAGCTGCGCTCTCGGCACTTGCGGGGAACTCCAGCCCACACCACCGTACAATAAAAATAATTCCGAGAAACGAATATATTGATACCACGCATCCTGAGATATTTGACGACCTGCAAAAATAAGCCAGCCGCGGCTTTGAGCCGTATGCCCGACAGCCTGTCCAAACTCCGTAGATTCGCGTATGCTGACACCCCAATTCATTACGTTGTCGTTTGCCGTGCTGAAACCTTCGTTATCCCAGTTGGCAAATCCAAGCTGCCAAGTCCGTCCGCCGGCGGAAATAGTCCTGTTGTTTTCCGACATACCTTGGAATTGAGCGCTTGGTCCTACAAGCGGAGAATTAGATTCCATGTGGTCAATAGTGTGGTTGCCGATTTCACTACCCGCAGCTACAAGTCTTCTAACAGCCGCAGAAATTTGGTTAGTGTTGAATGCTCCGCCTGAGTTAGAGTTAAACTCTCTTCCCCAAGTAACAGCGATCCGTTGGTGAGCGCTGCTTTCTTGAGCAGATGGTCTAAACGCCCCTAACACAGACTGAGCATTATTCCAAGTTCCCGATTCTCTGTCAACAAAAAGTCCCGTAATCATATTAAATACCATAGGAATACCTGACCCCTGCGCTCCGCCCGCAGTTATAGCCTCACCTCTCGCAAGAGCTCTGTAAGCCCACGCAAGCCCCATAGTATTTTGGAACGTCCCGCCTGTAAAACCTTCCAATCTTCCGGCGTTGGCTGTTCCCGCTATCCAAGACGGCATTTCTCCACCAACAAAATTGGCTGTAATCGGAGATGTCGGAGATGCGCGCCATTCGTATTCTGTTCCGCGAGCCCCCGAATACGCGTTGTCGTCCCAGCTGAACATAATGAGCTGTGTCATTTCGCTCGCGCTTCTCCCCGCAGGGTTCCAAGGTGATGGGAACGCATAGTTTACCTGCCCCATCGCCGTTGCGGCTAACGCTAAAGTAGCCCCCACCGCTAAAATAGTTTTACTTCTCATAAAATACCTCTAAAAAAAAGTTAAATTTTTCATTTTACAAAGTGGTTAAAAAAAACGACCGTTTTTTTGCCGCAGTTCTGCACTTCAAAACACTCCCCCAAAAAATGTATCTGAAATTCATAAAATTCCCTTACCCGACAGACGTCGAAAACCAAGAAAAAACAGGCAGTCGTGAAAAAAATTTGAAAAGCGCACAAAAAAACAAGCGAGACAAACATTCTTGTATTATACTATATAATGTGGTACATAAAAGCGGTGCAAAAAAACGGTGGTTATTTCAATCCGCTTTTAAAAAAACGAAAGATTAAACTTTTTTTAAGAGGTATTTTTATGAGACGTAAATCAATTTTGGCGGTAGGAGCTACTTTAGCATTAGCCGCAACAGTGATGGGACAGGCTCAATTCACGTTCCCCTCACCGTGGAACCCTGCTGGAAGACCTGCTAATCAGGTGCCGCAATTTATTGCAATTACTTGGGACGACAACGCGTACTCAGGGATGACAGGAACAGGATATGAGACGGAGCCCGGCGCAACATTTGCGCAACAGCATTTTGTAGGTTGGCGTAGCCCCGAACCCGGTGCACCGGGTGTGTTTGGTCCTACTTGTGTGCCGACTCCCACTGTATGGAGTGCTTGCAGACCTAATGCTTTTAACATTGTTGAAAGCAATCCTACGGGCAATCAAATTATGATGGGTATGAGTTGGTCGCTCAGAGCGTTTCCAGAAGAAGTCAGAATGACTTATTTTATGCTTGCGGGTTTTTATGTTAATGTGTGGAGCGAACGTTCGTGGGCGGCAACAGGCGTACAGCCGTGGCAAAGTACTCGCTCCGCTTTGGGCTGGTTCACTGGTGAAGAACTTGGCGACCCTGTCGTAAACCCTAATGCGTCCGACGCACAACAGCGCGGATACGAAACTGCCGCTGTTGCTTGGGGACGTGAACACGGGTCGCGAGATGGCGGAGGTACGGTTACTCAAAACAACACCATTTACGCTGTTACAAGAGCTGCGATGCAAAGACATCACGAAATTGCTAACCACTCGCTTGACCATATGGAAGCAAATTCTTGGATCCCTGGCGGAAACCACAAGGATGCTGCCCTCGGTTTCGGACGTTGGGGTGGTGAAGGATTTACAAACCAAGAGGAACTTGACACCACGGATTGGGGACAAGTTATCAACAGAACCACAGAATGGGGTATGACGGGCGTTTCCCTTAATCGTGGTTGGAGAGCATTTGCAGGTCGTCAGTTGAGCTTTAACGCTTGGAGAGGCGCTATTAACCTTTCCGATGACTGGATTAAAAGAGGTAATGGCGGTGATTCAAGAGAAGGCGGCGCAAATTTGGGCGCGGCGGCTATTCGCGGTTGGAGAGCGCCTCGTTTGGAAAGCAACTCAAATATGTTCTTTGCGCTTAAAGCACAAGGCTATCTCTACTCTTCTACATTAGAAGACGGACACGAAATGCACGTAACAGGTCAGAACTTCTTGTGGCCCCACACTCTCGACAACGGAAACCGTAATTCTTGGACACAAGCAGACAGAGGCGCACGCGTTTTCCTTGACACAATGCCCACAGGTCTTTGGGAAATTCCGCTTAACGTAGTTATTGTTCCCGAAACTCACAGACAGGGAGTTACCGATAACTGGAATATGATTAACAGAGCACTCAGAGCCGGCGGTAAAAGCGAATTGCCTGACAGAGACGCTTCGACTTGGGACGGAAAAATTACGGCGTTTGACTTTAACTTGTTTGTTCACCACGCTATGACCCCCGCACAATTTGTTGCAACTTTGCAAAACACAATAAACCTGCGTATGGGACCGGGCGGAAACAGAGCGCCTTTCAACTGGGGAACTCACACCGACTACTATACGCCGATTTACGACAACGGAACATTGCTTAACGACTTTAACCGAAACGACTACGGCTTGGTACTTACAAGAAACACTTGGAGAGACCGTATATCAGCAACGGAACAATGGGTAAACTGGGCATTGGGGCTGAACAATCCCGGCAATCAAGTTGACCCACTTAACGCAGGTCCGAGAGGCAGACAAGCAGTGCAGTTTGTAACAGGGCAAGAGTTGATTGCGGCGGTAAATGCAATGAATACGGCGGGTCAAGCAGCGGCAACAAGACAAACACCTATTGCAAACAGCAGTTTCACTTTGTGGAGAGACGCAAATAACGAAGGCACAGAATTGGGAACAGGTCAGCAATTCCTGACCGCAGGTCCGAACAGAGCAGGTCAGCAACCGAAATTTGTACATTCGTTTGCGCGCGGTACATACAATGATATGACGCACATTTCACTTAGTTATCGTTCACGCACAGCGACCGCAGTTCGTTTGATAAGACAAGACGCAGACGGTAATGCATTACCTGTTCGTGAAGTTATTCTGGCGCACAGATTTCCACAGATTGGTTGGAACGGAATTGAGAATACCAACTTTGAAACGCCTAGAACCGGTACGAATGACGCAGACAACTTGCGCGCTTCAGGTATGATTCCGCTTACTTCGTTTGACTTTGAGCAGTATTTTGAGGGCACAAGAAACTATTCGTCGATTAACCCTGCGGATATTGTCGGAATTGAAATCGCTCCGCTCGCACCGGCAAACGTTACACCTCTTCATGGTCAGACCCCGACTTTTGCTGAGAGACTTACTGATTTTGAATTAGGGTTTCACTTTGCAAACATCGTAATCCACAGAGGAACTCCGTTTCAGTGGGACGCAGATGACTTGCCACCGCCTGCAGGTATTACCAACAGAGTAGGCAGAGCAGGCGCTCGTGCGCTTTCAATCGCAGGACTTACAACAAACAGCCTTCGTTTGAACATCGCTCAAGCAGGTACATACAACATCGGTATCTACACTGTAAACGGTCGCCAAATTCAATCTTTCAGAGGAGAAACTCTTTCTGCAGGTATGAATACGCTTAACCTTAACAACCTTGCAAGAGGCGTCCACGTTGTAAGAATTCAAGGCGTAAACAACAATCAGCAATTGGTTAGACAAGTAATTGTCAGATAATTGTTTGAGTGTGTTTTAATAAAAAAGCGGGAGGCGAATTTTTGCCTCCCCTTTTTTGTTTTGGCATTTAGTATTTTATGTTTGGAAGTGGAGGGTTTTGATGGGTTTTAGTGAAAGATTGGCAGGCTTGCTTTTTGATTTGTCGCGATTTGTATTTGCAACAGTTATTGTTGGTCGCTTGTTTGTCAGCGCAGGAAATGCGCAAATAACCGATGGTGATTTTATAGTAGCGATAATAGTCGCGTCGGTTTCTTTGATTAGTGGATTTGTATTTGACAAACTATCTTCAAAAGGAGGTAAAAAATGAGTTTCGGTACTACGGTTTTGGTCGTGTTTCTTTGTGTTGTTGTTATTGGTGCTTTTTTTGTAGCAATAGAGCGCAGAGACATAATTTTAAACGGCGGATTAGCAACAGCATAAAAGCAGAGGCAAATGAGTTTCGTGTTAGATTAAAAATACGGGGAGATTATTATGAACTTTGTAGTTAATTCCTTTAAAGATTTCTTGGGTTTTCGAGATATTAAGGCATATCATCCTCAAATAAATAAGAACTTGACTATGGCTCATTCTGCAGGAAGCATTGAACTCCAACTCGGATATTATGTTGAAAAAGAAGACATTGACGCACTGCGATAGTCAGTTATCTTTTGCAAAATTTTCCATTTTTATAAGTTAAGGTAATAGCATAATGGTTAGACAAATAATTGTCAGATAATTGTTTGAGTGTGTTTCAATAAAAAAGCGGGAGGCGAATTTTTGCCTCCCCTTTTTTGTTTTGGCATAACGTATTTTTTATTTGAAAAGGAGATTTGCTATGAAGTTTTGGAGTAAAGGACGGCGCGAACATTTAGCTGCTTGGTTTAATGTCCTTAGTGGCGGTGCTTTTGTTGGCGGTGTTATGTTTAATGTTTTGGGAGCAGGGCAAGATTTGTATTTAGCGGGAGTAGGTTTAGCTCTTGTGTTGTTTTTCTTTTTGTTAGGTTTTATTTTGAAAGGTGGCGAATAATGGAAGGGTTTCTTATTATAGGCGGCGGAGCAGCTGCATTTGGAGTAGCGTGTCTTGTGTGGATAAAACTTGAAGACCTTAAATATGGCAAAATTGGCAACGGCTTAGCGGTAGCAACAGCATAAAACGAAAGGTATAAAATGTCAAAAAGAATATTGATTACAGGTGGAGCGGGATTTTTGGGTTCGCATTTGAGCGAAAAATTACTTAAAATGGGGCATAGCGTTATTGCCTTGGACAACTTTTTCACGGGAAACAAGCGAAACATAATTCATCTGAAAAATTATGACAACTTTGAATTTATTCGCCACGATGTTACAAATCCGATTATGCTCGAAGTTGATATGATATACAACTTGGCGTGTCCGGCAAGTCCTATTCACTATCAGTACAACCCCGTAAAAACCACGAAAACAAGCGTGATGGGCGCAATAAATATGCTCGGACTTGCAAAAAGAGTGAAAGCGCGCGTTTTACAGGCAAGCACCTCCGAAATTTACGGCGACCCTCTGCCCGAATTTCATCCGCAACAGGAAACTTATTGGGGCAACGTGAACCCGATAGGTATTCGCAGTTGCTACGACGAAGGAAAACGCATTGCCGAAACGCTCTTTTACGATTATCACCGTCAAAACAAAGTCGATATTCGCATTATCAGAATTTTTAACACATACGGACCTCGGATGCACCCCAACGATGGACGGGTTGTGAGCAATTTTATAGTTCAGGCGCTTCGTAATCAAGATATAACAATATACGGAAAAGGCGACCAAACGCGTTCTTTCTGCTATTGCGACGACTTGCTTGAAGGTATGTATCGACTTATGGAAAGTAATTATGCCGCTCCCGTAAATATCGGAAATCCCAACGAATTTACCATCCTCGAACTCGCAAAAAAGGTGATAGAAACGACAAATTCAAAATCAAAACTAATATATTGCGACCTGCCGAGCGACGACCCCAAACAGCGCAAACCCGACATCTCTCTGGCAAAAAGAGAATTGGACTGGACGCCAAAAATAGAACTCGAAGAAGGACTGAAATACACAGCGGCATATTTCGACGACCTGCTGAAAAAAGAGCCCGACGCGTTTGCTGAAGTTCGTTGATGGCGGAAAAAATTTCCTAATATTGTAATTTGTAGGGGCAGGTTTGAAACCTGCCCTTGCTTTTTTTTACAAAACAAAATACTTGGCACATATTTTGCATATAAACAAAAAATTAAACTAAACCCAAAAACACACGGAGGTGTTATAATGAGTTTATTTGCAACTATGAACCTCGCCAATTCGGCGCTTCACGCAAGCCAACTTGGTATAAACGTCGCAGGGCATAACATTGCCAATGCCGACAGACCGGGCTTTTCGAGACAAAGAGTGGAACAACACGCGATGTATCGCAGAAGCGCGCCGTTCGGGCAACAAGGATTTGGCGTAACCGTATCGGGTATAACTCGTATAAGAAACGAATTTATAGACACGCAAATCCGCCGTCAATCATTTGAACTCGGAAAGCACAGAGCTATCGACAGCGCGCTCGAAAGTATGGAAAATATCGTACGCGAGCCGAGCGATACGGGTATTCAGGAATTTATGAACAGATTTTTCAACTCTTGGGATACTTTGGCGCAAAACCCTGCGGATATTTCGGCAAGAAGAAATTTGATTGCAAACGCGGATGTGCTTGTGGACGTATTCAGAAACGTCGCCTCGGAGTTGCACAACTTAAAAACATCGAGAAATGCCGATATTGTCAGCGTTGTCGGAGAAATAAACATTATTGCAAGAGATATTTTTAATCTCAATACCGAGATTTCCATAGCAGAGGCAAACGGCGGAAACGCAAACGATTCGCGGGACAGGCGCGATTTTCTTATGAGACGCCTTGCGGAACTTACGGATTACGACTATATCACGGACTCTACGGGGCAGGTATCAATAAGTATGAACGGACATATTTTGGTTTCTGCGGTCAGTGTAAATACAGTGGAAATTTTTTCACCGCCCAACGTTATAACCGATTCTCAGGGCTTTGCACAATTTGGTTTGCGAATGGTTAACGGTCGCGGGGTAATAACGCCTTCGGGCGGAGAACTCGCAGGATTGTTTGCCGCACGCGACGTTTTTATACCGAATATGGAGCGACAGCTCGACCAGTTGGCGGCAGGTTTGGTTGCCGCGGTAAATGAGCAACACAGAGAGGGTTTTAACCTTCGCGGACAATCTGGCTTTAACTTTTTTGATCCTCAGGGGATTACCGCGCGAACCATAAGTGTTTCCACGGGCATTACAACCGACCCGGGAAATATTGCGGCGGCAGGCGGCGGCGGAATTATGAGCGATTTAAGACGAAATGAAATTCCGGCAGGCGGAATGTCGCCGATAGGAACACCGTTTTTACTGTCTACTATCGACGGCTCAGATGGTTGGAATAGTACAACCGACCACGACACAGACCGCGCAAGAAATCTTGTAGCAGGAACGGTTGTTGTAAGCATGCCGTTGACACCGCCCGGCAGCGGTCAAATTCAACTTGTAGAGGGTCGGGATTTTCGCGTAGATTATGTTTTGGGGACTATTCAGCTTCTTGCCGACCAAAACGGCGTCAACCAGTACGAAGGCGTTGACTTGGAAATAAGTTTTAGATTTGTTACGGGAGGTTTTGAGGGCGAGGGAGGTAATATGAACGCTCTTGCCATATACGAACTTCGCCGTGCGCCGCTTATGGGAAATACCAACATATTCGGCAATCCCACATCGACATTCAGTGAGTTTTACGCCGCGTCGGTTGCGCAGTTGGGTTTAGACAGAAGAGAAGCGACCGCAAACGTAAACACACGCCAATTTTTGATTGACGGATACGACGAACATCAGGACAGTATCGCAGGAGTTTCGCTCGACGAAGAAGCGGCAAACATAATGAGATTGCAATATTCGTATCAGGCGGCGGCAAGAATTTTCTCATCTGTGCAGTCTATGCTGGACATTTTGCTGAATTTGTAAAAAAGAACGGTTGGCACGAGTTTTGAATATAAACAAGGGAATGGAACAGTTTTTTCAAGGAGGAAAAAAATGCAAAGAATAACAATGTTGTCGGTTAGTCGACAAACACAAAATGTTATCCACACCAAATTTGCCGAGTTGTCGAGATTGCAGCAACAGCAAGCGACAGGAAAGTTGCTTAACCGTCCCAGCGACGGACCCGCGCAAGTGTCGAACGCGCTCAGGCTCAGAACTCAATTGGACAAGCTGGAGCAAAGCGAGGCAAGTATTCACGACGGTCTTGCGTGGATGGAATTGACCGACACCAATATGACAAGTATGATTTCTCGCATTCATCGCGCTCGTGAGTTGGGTCTTCAGGCTGATACCGACGCTTTGTCGCCTGCTCAACGCGCATACATTGCCGACGAGATAAGAGAGCTGACAAATCAAATGGTTAATATTATGAATCAGCGCTACAAAGGCAATTATATTTTCAGCGGCACTCATACCAATTTACCTCCTGTAATATCAGTAGTTTCCGACAGAAACGAAGCGAATGTCCGAGGAAACAGAATGTTTACTTTTGATACAAGTTCCCCGATTTGGGATCCGACGGGCGGTCCGAATGGAATAGGAGCGTTTCCTCCTGTTCAGATTTTGGATCCTAACGGCAGTAGCACGCCTCCTTTTGTCGCCGCCGGAAAAATAATTCCCGGCTCTGTAGAAATCGTAGCAGGCGGACAAAATATGAGAGAAGGCATCGACTTCAGAATTGATTATATGAACGGCACCATAGAAATGCTTCCTCTGCGAAATGTAAACGGGCTTCTTATTCACCGAGATATGGGCTTCACTCCTCCTGTCGACACGCTTATTGACGCAAACGGAGATGAAATCGACGAGGACGGAAATCTTGTTGCGACTGGTCTGTCGGGACTTACACCGTCTTTCAGCAATCCTTTGTTGGCGGGTAATTTCACACACGGCAACGTTCCCGGTTATCCCGGAAATCCGGGCGATAACGGCGGCGGGCTTCAAGTTCGTATGACGCGTTTGGACGAGAGCAAAGATTTTTATGGGAATAATATTTCCACCGACAGAAAAATTTTCCGCCAAATTGAAGAAGGGGTCACCGTTCCCATAAATATTTCTACGCACGATTTGCGAGTGAATAACGATATTGACATTTTTACATCGCTTATTCGGTTGGGACAGGGCATTATACACGGCAACAGCAGTGAGATAAACGGCGCGATTGCTTGGTTAGACCAAACTATGCACAATATTCTTTCGGCGCAATCGACAAGCGGCGCAATAATGAACAGATTAAGCACAACTTTGGAGAGAAACGAAATTCAGCAGGTAGAAGTGGACAGACTGCGTTCAAACGTCGAAGACGCGGACTATGCGACCACGATAATGCAGTTCTCTGTAAAGCAGACGGTGTTTAACGCCGCTTTGCAATCTACGGCAAGACTTATGCAGATGAGTTTGATGGACTTTCTGAGATAAGATAACTTAGGGATAAAAACGAAAACCAAGGAGGGCAAAATGCCAAAAATAAACACGAATACACAAGCGATGCTTTCAGCGGGAGCGATTAAAAGAACGCAACGTTCGTTGACAATATCGCTTGAAAGATTATCTACGGGTAATTCAATCAACAGGTCTTCGGACAACGCCGCAGGGCTTTCGGTTTCGGAGCAGTTGAGAATGCAGGCAAACGGACTTGCGCAAGGAAACCGCAATATTAACGACGGTTTATCGCTTTTGAATATAGCGGAAGGCGGAATTGTAGAAATACAGAATATGCTCCACAGATTACGTGAATTGGCGGTTCAGGCATCGACTGCGACAATGCACGACGACCAAAGGGAATTTATTCAATTGGAAGTAAATCAACTTGTTAATGAAATAGACAGAATTGCCGCTTCGACCAGATTTAACGGTAGGTCTATGCTTAACGGAACCCCGGGAGTTCAGGGAACTTACGACTTTAATCCGTGGGAACACCCCGACGGCGGCATAATTCACATAGGTGCAAATCACACAACAGAACACGACACCAGCGACGTTTTGAACGTACGCTTTACTGCGGCAAACAGCGAGGCGCTCGGTCTGAGAGACCCCAACGCAAGAGACGAGCTGTTTCCTAATCCTAACTTTGACCCTGCCGCTATTCCTCCCGATCCGGATGCGGTGGAATTTTTTGAGGTAATAAGTTTTCTCAGCTCTGCAGAAGCACAGGCGGCAATCTCAATTCTTGACACCGCGTTGGACAGCGTCAGCAGACTTCGCTCAAACATAGGTTCTTACTCAAACAGGCTCGAACACGCGCTTGCATCACAGGAAAACGTTTTGAGAAATGTAGAGTCGGCAGAAAGCCAAATTCGCCACGTGGATTTTGCAAAAGAAACGGTACAATTTACACGTCTGCAAATTCTTAATCAAGCGTCTACGTCAATGCTCGCACAGGCAAATTCGCTTCCGAACACTATCTTACAGTTGCTTAATTAGGAGTAAATAACTGACAACGAACTCACGAAAAATCGGAAACGACGGCGAAAACAAAGCCGTCGATTTCCTTTTACAAAACGGTTATAAAATAACTGAGCGAAACGTTCATTTCGGCAAATTCGGCGAAATAGATATTATCGCCTTAGATAAAGACGGCACAACCGTTTTTGTCGAAGTGAAATATAATCGCAGCAGTTCAAGCGCTTTCGGAGCGCCCGAATTTCGCATAAATCAATTAAAAATCAGGCAGTTAATAAAATTGGCGCAGATGTATATCCGCAAAAACAATTTGCACGGAAAACCCGTTAGAATAGACGCTATAGCTATTGACCCAAGCGGTATTCGGCATTACAAAAATTGCACATTATAATATCTTCTCGCTTGTTCTTGAATTTTCTCCGTAATCTCTTATTTTGACGCTTTTTGCCGTTTTTTCTAAATACGCCTTAAATTCTTTCAGAAAACTGTCGTCGTGGTTTTGATTTTTGAAAAAATCTATATCGAGCACTTCAAATTTTGTGCGAAATTTCTGCAAAAAAATGTCCATACCCTCACAAATTTCGGCAATTTCTTCAAAGTCGTCTTTTTCTATGATTTTCGGAGCGACGGTTATTCGCAGTTCGCCTTTTGTTTTTCTGATAAGTGAAGCGGTTTTCAACAGATTTTCTCTGATTTGTGTTTCGTTTCCGCTCGCGCCGAGAAATTGTCGGTATTTTTTCGGCGTGGTTTTTATGTCCAACGCCAAATAATCAATGTCGCAATTTCTCAGAGCGACAGGGTTAAGCCCGTTTGTGTCTAATTTTACTTTGTAGCCGAACTTTTTTATGTATTCGACAAGTTCGGGCAATTTTTTGTGAATTGTCGGCTCTCCGCCCGTTATTACCACTCCGTCGAGAACATTTTTGCGCCGTTTCAAAAAATCAGCCAATAATTCAGGGTCGATTTGCGGCGTTTTTCCAAAAACAATATCGGGATTTTGGCAATAAGGACAACGCAAATTGCACAAAGAATAAAAAAGGACGGTCGAAACCGTCCCCGGAAAATCATTTCCTGAAAATTTGTTTAATCCGCAGATTCCGTCGAAGATATTACTCACGCAAAAACCATCGCCGCTTGCACTAATTCTTCTTTTTTGCAAGTTTCGGGCTCTGACTTTACAAAACTCGGAAAACCGCTGTTTCGGTCATAAGTTTTTCTTTTACCGAATTCCTCTTTCTTACCTTCGTTCCAATTCTTGATGGGGCGATAATAACCCACTATCCGAGAATAGATTTCCGTTTCTTTTCCGCAGTATTTGCAAGTTGCGTGTTCACCCGAAAAATATCCGTGATTTTCGCAAATCGAATAAGTCGGCGATATGGTAAAATACGGAAGTTTGTAGCCGTTCGCTATCTTTCTTACGAGCGCGCTGACCGTTGCGGGGTCTTCAATCGCCTCACCTGTAAAGCCGTGCATAACCGTTCCGCCTGTATAAAGGGTCTGCAATCCGTCCTGCATATCAAGCGCTTCAAAAATATCGTCGGTCGCTTCTACGGGCAACTGTGTGGAATTGGTGTAATACGGGTTCTTTCCGCCCGGTATTGTCATTTCGGGATACAGTTCTTTGTCAATTCCCGCAAGTCTGTGCGATGTTCCTTCGCCCGGCGTTGCTTCCAAGTTGTAGAAATGCCCAGTTTTTACTTGATATTCCGTCAAACGTTCGCGCATATATTCAAGCGCTTCTTTGCAGAATTCGCGCGCCTCGGTGTCAAGCATATCCTTGCCCATAAAGTTAAGGCAAGCTTCATTCATTCCTATAACTCCGATTGTTGCAAAGTGATTTTTGAGTTTTGTAGTCCCCAAATATCTTCTGGTGTAGGGGAAAAGCCCTTCGTCGAGAAGACGGATTACGGTTTCGCGTTTTTTCTCCAAAGAGTCGCGCGCAATATCCATAATTCTGTCTAAAGAGGCGAAAAACGCTTTTTTGTCTCCTCTTGTAAGGTATCCGATTCTCGGCATATTTATAGTGACAACACCGATTGAACCCGTTTTATCCGCAGAGCCGAAAAGTCCGCCGCCGCGCTGACGAAGCTCACGCAAATCCAAGCGCAAACGACAGCACATAGAGCGTACATCGGACGGATTAAGATTTGAGTTTATGAAGTTCTGGAAGTATGGCGTGCCGTATTTCCCTGTCATTTCCCAAAGAAGCTTTGCGTTATCGCTTTCCCAGCCGAATTCTTTTGTAAGGTTATAGGTCGGGATGGGATACATAAATCCGCGTCCGTTTGCGTCGCCTTCAAGGAAAATTTCCAAGAACGCTTTGTTTATCATATCCATTTCTTTTTGGAAGTCGCCGTACGTTTTTGTTATGGTTTCGCCGTCAACAATTGTTTCTATCGGTTTGCCGCCGACAATAGCCGCTTGGTCTTTGAGGTCGCTTGGAACAACCCAGTCGAAAGTAACGTTTGTGAAAGGCGCTTGCGAGCCCCAACGAGACGGAATGTTAACTCCGAATACGAATGACTGAATAGCCTGTTTTACTTCTTTGTAGGACAAGTTATCGACCCAGACAAACGGCGCCAAGAAAGTATCGACAGACGAAAACGCCTGCGCGCCCGCCCATTCGTTTTGCAAACAGCCCAAGAAATTCACCATTTGCTGAACAAGCGTGAAAAGGTGTTTTGCAGGAGATGAGGCTATTTTATTTTCTACGCCGCCAAGCCCTTCCGAGATAAGATCGCGAAGCGACCAGCCCGCGCAATATCCCGAAAACATTTGTAAATCGTGGATATGCATTTCACCGCTTCTGTACGCTCTTGCGATTTCTTCCGAATAAATTTCGTCAAGCCAGTAGTTTTTGGTGACTTCGCTTGAAGCGTGCAAAATAAGTCCGCCTATAGAATAGTTGATATTGGCGTTTTCTTTGGCGCGCCAGTTCTTTCCTTTAAGATAACCATCGAAAGTTTCTTTAATTCCTATAGTTAACTTTTTAGCGTTTCTTTGTTTCATGTGCAGGTTTCTGTATGATATGTACGCTCTCGCGGCAGTGTTATATCCGCTGTTCATAAGAACGTTTTCTACAAGATCCTGAATGCCCTCTACCGACGGGATGTCGTTAACATTGAATTTTTTAGCGATTTCTTCCTCTACTCTTATCGCTAATTTTTCCGCAAGTTCCGGGTCAACTCCCCCTGTTGCCTTAATTGCGCCCCAGATTGCACCTGCAATCTTCTCTCTGTCGTAAACAACCAATCCGCCGTCTCTTTTTTTTACCGTCTTAACCATATATACGGTATCCTCCCTTTATTTATTAATTCTTTGAATGTTTTCAACACAACATATTGTTATATATCGGACAAACAAAATACGATAATCCTACAATGAAAAGCGGAAAAAATATGCATTTTTTTAATTTTGTTTTCAAGTCCGCTTGCCAAGCAGGTTTTGAGCGTATTACTTAAAGATTTACTGTAAGGGGCACAATATATTGTGCTTGTTTTTGCGGCAATACAGTATGCGGCACTTTGCGGAAACAGCTGATTTATCAACAAAAATGTTGAAAACTTGTTAATAACTTTCTTTTTTTTGCGAATTGTTGTTAGTTTAGTATAAAAGCTACTAAACAGATGACCACTACATATAGTGGTTAGGTTTTTATCAACATCTTTTTGAAAACTTTGCACGCATATTCGGGCATTTAGTATTTTGTTTTTGGAAACAGAGTATTCTTTTCAAAAACGAAAATGAAGAGGGCGATAATGCAAAAGGTTATGATTAAGATTGGCGGCTCGACGGTAAACAGTTCGGGATTTTTAAGCGAAATGGCAAAAAGTATTTACGACTTGCAAAAAAATGGTTTTGGCGTAAGCGTCGTTCACGGCGGCGGCAAAGACATAAACGAAGAATTAGGACGACTAAACAAGGAATTCGTGTTTGTGGACGGACAGCGCAAAACGGACGAGGAAACAATGTTTGCCGTCCAAAGAGTATTGTCGGGCGACGTAAACAAAAGGATAGTAAACGAATTGTTGAAACAGGGCGTAGCCGCCGTAGGAATTTCGGGCGTTGACGCAAACACGGCTACCGCAAAAAAATTGCTTTCTTCAAGCGGCAACGATTTAGGCTTCGTCGGCGAAATAGAAAGTGTAAACACGAAACTTTTGGATTTACTGAGCGATAACGGTTTTGTAGCGGTAATTTCTCCCGTCTCGCGCGATAACGCGGGCAATATATACAATATTAACGCAGACGGCGCCGCAAGCGAAATCGCCGCATTCTTAAACGTAGATTATTTAATGTTCGTAAGCGACGTTTCGGGCGTAAAAATCGGCGGAAAAGTCGCGAAAAAAATAGAAATCGGCGAAATCGACGGTCATATAGCAAGCGGCGAAATAACAGGCGGAATGATACCCAAGATAAACGGCGCGCGAGAATCTATTATAAAAGGCGTAAAAAAAGTCCACATCTGCGGTTGGAACGGTGAAAAAACGCTTTTGGAAGAAATGAGCGATAAAGCAACGGGGACGACGATTTATAGAAAATAATCGTCGGGGCGTATGCAATACGCCCCGACAAAAATTATCTCACCGCCCGAAAAACCGCCCTCATCGGGGCAGGGTAGCCCTCGATTGTTTTGGAATTATCGTTCGGGTCAAGAAAATCTTCAAGCGACTCAAAATCCATAAAATCGGTTTTTCGTTGCTCTTCGGTTGTTGTTATACATTTGTCGAGCAGTTTTATTTCTCTGAAATTCAGCGAATTCAGCAACTCTTCCACTCTTTTTATTGACGGAATTTCGTAAACATTGCGCATTTTTGCGTATCTTCCCTTTGGAAAAAGCCCGTCGGGGAATTTTTCGTCGTCGATAATTAACGTTTCAAGAATAATTTCGCCGTTATCTGCAAGCAAATCGTAAATATGCAATAAATGCTCTTGGGGATTTTTGTGATGATAAAGCACGCCCATAGAAAAAATGATGTCAAAAATCGGCAATTTCTGCGGCAAATCCTTTTGCGCGAGCGGTAGAATTTTCACAGGGATTTGCGGACAAAGAATTGCTGCAATCTGCGCCTGAAAATAAGAATAAAGCGACGGGTCAACTCCCAAAACAAATTTTGCGCCGCCAAGAGCCGCACGATACGCATAATACCCGTTTCCACAGCCGATGTCAAGGATTTTTTTGTCGGAGAAATAAAAATGCTTTTCGAGGCGCTCCCATTTGAAGTCGCTTCGCCATTCGGTGTCGATGTCGATGTCGAGGATTTTCCAAGGTCCTTTTCGCCAAGGCATAAATTGGCGCAGGGCGGCGATTATCGTTGCATCCGTAGGGGCAGGTTTCAAACCTGCCCTTACATCACCGACAGAAATCACTACCTTCCCATCTTCAACAAAACATTTGCATTCTTGGTTTTGCGCGAGTGTTTGCAATGCTGATAGCCATTTTTCCGTATTTCCGTTTGCGGCTATGTTTTTTTCGATGACGGGTGAAACGGAATTTAGCCAAGGTTGTAATTCGTTGAGCATATTAAAAAAAACCTCATTTTTCTCGTTGCATATAATTTTGTCTATTAAATAGTAATCGTCGATAAATGTTCACCATATTTGTCACTATACACTTCTATTTGATAACCATCATAAAAATTTCTTGCCCAAATCAGTTCTGTTACACGAATAAAATATCTATACCAAAATCTTTCACCTAAAATTTTAAGGCTCAACTTATTTGTTTCTACAGCGCGTTTAATTTTTTCTTCAATTATTTTGTTCACATTGCTTTCCTCTCGTCTCACTCAAAATCTATTTCAATATTTGCAATCTTATCCAACTCTTCCGAAATACTTTTTTTGATTTGTTCTATTTTACGATATTTTTCGGCAATGTCTTTTTGAGCAGACAAATCAAATTCTCCTTTTGGGTTTATGGGAATTTTAAAGTTGATATTCAATAAATCTTTTTTTGATAAATTATTGTTTGCTCCAAAACCTTTTGAGTTTAGTTCTTTATAAATAATTGAAAACAAAATTTCTTCATAATCTTCAATAAGTTTATATTTGTATTCATCTTTTAACTCTATTTTGGTAATTCTTTGATTCAAATATCCTTCTTCTCCATACCATTTTTTTAAATTAAAACCTGCAGCACCAGATAAAGATAATAAAAAATCTCCTTTTCTTACTAAATATCTTTCTTTATTAATTAAAGCATAATCTTGTGGAATCCTGACTTCTTTAGGCTCTGATTTTTCATTTACATCTTGTATTCTTATTAATTTTATCGCATTTTTATTTGTTGTATATATTGATGATGGGAACGCAAAGCCGTCTTGCAAATTCATAAGCATTGCAAGGTTAATTTCAGAACAAACAAATTCCATTCCAATCTCAACATTCAATTCTCCTATCTGCTTTTTGTAGTTCTCTATTCTCTCTCTTAACTCAGCAATATATTCGTGTTTTTCGGCAACTTCATTTTGTTTTTCAACGTCAAAATTTCCGTCTTCATCAACGAACATATCAATTTCAACATTTTCAACCATTGACGGATAAACTTTAGTAAATTCGTCCTCTCCTTTTTCGCCTTTTCGCCCTTTCGCAAGTTCCCTTAATTTAGGCTCGAGAGCAGATTTAATATATTGAATGTTTATGTTTTCTTGTTTTGGTCGCAATAGTCCTCTATCAGCATTTATTGAAAACTTTCCATCAATTAACATTATATAACCAGCAAAACCGTTTGTTGCCCAAGTTAAATATTTTCCGTTAAAGTCAAATGTGTTAATTAACGTAAGAGGCGCATTATTCGATGCAGAATAAACGGGATAATCTCCTTTGTTTGCATTTCCATATTTTTTTGTATATCTTGATCTGCCTCTATCAATGTCAAACAAATCTATAATTTTGTATGGTTTCTTTTTTATATTAGATTTTTTTTTTTCGGATAGTTCGCGTATCTCTTCTTGGAAACCTTTTATTGACAATGCAATATCTTCAACCATTGCAGAAAATTCAAACAATCCAACTTTTTCTTTTTTCTCACTAATACCTAACTCTATTTTCTCTTCTTCCGACCACCATTTATCGACTATCCAGCTTTGCTCTATTGTTTCATCAAATTTGGAGAAAGGAAAAATCTTACATCTTTTGTCTGTGTTTATTTTATCAAAACTCGCTTTGTTTCCTTTGAAAAACGAATACAATGTAATTGCTTCGCTTAAATCGTCTTGCTCTATGTTAAAACGATAAACATCTCTGCTTTCGCCTATTTCGCTTACCAAATAAGTAAATACGGGCGCGTTTTGAATTTCTTTTTTATCCGTTTTCTTTGTAAGGCACAAAATGTATGTCTTTTTATTTGTTGTAAAAAACGTGTTTAACGGTAAAGAAATAATACCGTCAATAAAACATTCGTCAATTATAAATCGGCGTAAGTTTTTGTCATTATGACGGTTAAAAATTCCGTCAGGAACAACAACGAATGCTTTTCCATTAGGTTTTAATGCCCTGACAATCCACTCCATAAACAAACCCTCAACACCCATTGCATTGATTTTGTAATAATTTAAAAGTTCGCCGTCTTTTTTGATTTCCTCTTTTAGATTGCTACTGCCACTTGTTACGTAAGGGGGATTAGTAAAAATCAAGTCATATTTTTCTTCTGCTGGCTCAGAAAGAGTGCCTAAGATAGAATTTGTCTTAAGTGTAAAACTTTCATTGAAAAGTTTTGAAAACTCTTTTGTCAAACCTGCATTTTCCTTGATCAAATCGGAAAAATAAATCAACATATTGGCTTTTGCCAAAATAATTGTTTTTTGTTCGTCTTTATCAAAACCTTTATCGAAGCCTTGAATTGTTATTTTGGGCGTTATTCCTTTTGAATTTACGTTGTAGAAGTAATTCAATCTACTTATCAGCGGCTCTAACAGAAATTTTCCTACTCCACAAGCAGGGTCGCAAATAGTAATCCCTTCTTTAATATCATCTTTTGCCATTTCTCCAATAGCGCGAATAACTTTAAGAGGAGTAAAGAATTGTCCCCAATTTTTTTTGCTAATACTTTGCTTCAAAAAACTTTCAAATAATTTACTTTTAAAATCATAATCTATATTTTCAAGTTTTCCATAATCTCGAAATCTCAACAGCACTTTTTTGAAAACAGCACTATATCCCGCCACCGACTTTTGGTCTTTGCTGACAAATATCGTTCCATTTATTATGGTAGTTTTGTCTTTATCGCTAGGCGGAAATAATTTCTTTATTTCAGGTCTCACGGTATTTGCATAATATTCAAGTGCTTTTTCTTCAGGATTTTCGAGGTTATAAGAATACCTATCTATTAAATGACCAAAGTTTATACCCTCGCCTAATATTCCTAAATCGCTCAAATATTTAAAAATGAATAACTCTACAAAGGTATATAGGCAATTTTCAGGTGTTGCGCCACTAACAGACCAAATGTCTTGCCAAATTTGTTTTGCTAAATCAGTAGGATTAACTAACTCTTTAGGTTTTATTTGGTCATTTGTTTCATTGATTGAAAATACTATTTTTTCAAGCAAATTTGGTAATTTTTCGTCTTTTTTGTCAAAATTTACCTTTAATTCTTTTTTGCTTTCTTCTTTTATTCTATTTCCTGTGGCAACGTTTATCCAAACCGTTTCTTGTGTATCGGTAGCAATGAATATTTTTGCCCTCAATTTACGAGCAACTTCTAATTCTTGTTTAATCGCCTTGTTCTTTTGTTCAGTTGTCTTAAACTCTGACGGTTTTTTATATTCAATAACAGCAATTACATTTTTGTTCTGCACAATCAATGCGTCTACTTTTTTGTTTTCCTCGCTACCATAATTTACATTCCGAACAATGCCGTGTTCTTTGAGGGCTTTAACTGTCGTTGCGCCAATATTATAGAAATCCCATTTCCCGATTTTCTCGGGATTTTTTATCAAATCTCTTTGCAACAATTCTTCACTCATTAAAATAACCCTTACAAGACTTTACTTTTTTAGGCACAAATTTAGTACAAAATAATAAAAAGCTACATATCAAATGCGGAAAAAAAAGGAATTTGAAAATTTTGTAGAAAAATACTTTTATCAAAACGTAAATTTAGGCGCCTTAATTTTGTTAAAATTAACAGTTATTATCTGAAAAAATCAATTCCTCCTAACAATCTTCACCAACAGCGTTAAAATAAATATTATCGTCGCACAAATAATTATCGCGCCGCCGCTTGGGATTGGGATTTTGAACTCCATCGGCACTATTATTCCCGTAAGCGCGCTTATCGTTGCAAACACAACGCTCCACGCAACAAAGGATTTCAGCGAACGGCTTATGTTTCGCGCCGCCGCGGCTGGGATTATCAAAAGCGCTTCTACCAGAATTGCGCCGACTATTTTAACGCTTGCTACTGTAATAAGCGCTATCAGAACAACAAAAACATAGTCGTAAATTACAACGGGAACGCCTCTGACTTGCGCTAAAACGGGGTTTAGTCCAGACATTATCGTTCGGTTAAAGCCGACAACTCCTGCGGCTATCGCCATAATCGCAATTACCAAAAGCAGGTTTATGTCGTAGTTTGAAGCGGTCAAAATTGAGCCGAACAGATAAGCGTCCAAAATATGGATATTTATGTCTCTTGTTGCGAACATCATTAGCGACGCACCGATTGCCAAGCTTGCCGCCAGAAACACGCCGATTAGAGTATCGTGCGACATTCCGCTCTTGTTTTTGGAGAAATTCAGGAAAATCGCGAATAAAATCGAGAACGAAAAAAGCGAGATGTACGGATTATTCACGGGCTCGCCGAGCAGTATTCCGATGGCAATTCCCGTAAGCGCCGAGTGTCCGATTGCGTTTGAGAAAAACGCCATTCTTTTGGCGACGACCGCCGTTCCGATTGCACCTAAAACGGGACCTATTATAAGCGCGCAAATAACGGAATTTATGACGAACGCAAACTTAAAAGAATCGGGCAAAAGACCGATTTGCACCAAATTTTGTGCCGAATGTCGAATAAAATCAAATAAAAAATCCATAAATTACTCTCCTTGCCGCGATGAAAAGATTTTCAGCAGATTTTTTTCGTCCATAACGCTTTTGGGGTCGCCCGAAAAGACTACGCTTCTGTTTATGCAGGTCACCTTGTCGGCTGTTTTTTGCACTTGAGAAAGGTCGTGGTGTATCCAAATTATTGTTGCGCCGCTATTTTTGAGGTCGCCGATAATCCGCGAAAACGCTTCTGCACCGCTTTTGTCGATGCTGTTCATTGGCTCGTCAAGAATTAGCAACTGCGGGGTCGGAATTAACGCTTGCGCAAACAAAACCCGCTGTCTTTCGCCGCCCGAAAGCTCCGAAAAAAGGTATTTTGCCTTGCTTTTCATATCGAGATTTTCCAAAATTTCATCGACTTGTTTTTTGAATTTTTTGTCTATTCCAAGAAATGCGGGGCGTTTTTGAATGCAAAGCGCAATAAAGTCCAGCACGTTTATCGGAAGCGTTTTGTCTATGTTTATAATTTGCGGGACATATCCGATAACGCCTTTTTTGTCGAGCCACTCGAATGTGATTTTGCCGCTGTGATGCGTGTGCCCCAGAAGCGAACGGATAAAAGTGGTTTTTCCGCCGCCGTTTGGTCCTATAATGCAATGGATTTCGCCTGCGTTCGCTCTAAAATTTATGTTTTTCAGAACCTCGTTTTTTCCGAATGCTACGTATAAGTTTTCTACGGTGATATTTACGCCTTTTTTTGTATCGACTGTCATTTACTGCCGCCTTCCAAGTCTTCTTAGTTCGTCGTTTCCTGTAAATGGAACGGCTTCTCGCCAACCCGCCGCAATCAGCGTTCCTTCGGATATATTGCTTGCGTTGGGAAGCGACCATTCCGCGTTAAACCAGATTGTATATGGGCGAGCGCGGTTCATTCCTATAAATTCGGCGCCGTCCATAGTGTGAAAATGCTCCGTCAAAATCAAAAAGTTGCCCGCTGTATTTTCATTGCTCGACCTGCCTACATAAATTGCGCGGTGAACATTGCCGTGGTCTTGCCTGAAAATCGACCATCTGTGCTGTCCGCGGGCTCGCCAAAGAGCGTCTTCGGTAAACGGAGCAAGCGCCAAATCAGGGTCTTGCAGTTCCGTTATCGAGGGCCAGACTTCGCCGCTTTCGCGATGAAGCGCTTCAATTTCGAGCGCGGCGCTGAAAAGGTCGGAAAAAATCCCTTGGTCGTGTCCCGAAAGTTCCAAAAAAGCGTCCATCTGATGAGGTCTGAGTTGCGCTCTTTCGTTTCTCATAGAGTTATTTACAGCAAATAAAATTTTTGCCGTCGCCAAAATTACAACGACCGACAAAAGCATAAATACTATTTCAAATCTTTGCCTTTTTGGTTGGATTATTACGGTTTCCATAAATTACTCCTTCTTAAAATCATCTCTTTATCGTCTGTTCAAAATCTTTTGTCTTATAGGTGTACCGTCTCTCGACATTAACATAAAAATGTAAACTCCCGCAGATGTGAGCTGAGAATTTATTACTGCGCCGTTTTCCGCAATTCCGTGCGAAACAACTTTTCCGTTCGGCGTTATTATTTGGTAAGGCGTTGGTCTTTGCAACCCGCTTACCGAGATATTTGCTCCCGAAACTGAAATTCTGTAATTTCTTCTAGAACTTTGTCGCGCTCTATTTGGATTTATTGAATTATGGTCCCATTTAACATATTTTTCGTAAAATTCTTTGTAATCGTTATAAAGTTGCCTGCGCGCGCTTAGCGGATATTGGTCGTCAAACGGCGTTCTCTCCACAAACGGGTCCATCGAAAGAAAACTGAAGCATACAAATGTGGTAGTGGCGGTTTGTGTATGGCGTAATGTTTCCTCTATCTCGTTTAATCGCGATAAAACTTCGTTTATGGTTGCGGGCTTTGCTTGCATAACTCCTCTGTCGCCGCTTGTATTTGTAAACAATTCCACATTGCCCCAAAACTCTTTGTCGTTATTTCTGCTTGCTTTTGCTACCGCTTCAAAAAAAGGTGAAATCTGATTTGCCGTCTGTGGCTCAACTCCTACTCCGTCCTGAAGTATAATTATGTCGATTGCGGAGCGCGCCAAGACATAATCCCACATTCTGCCCCATTCTTGCGCGTTTGTCAGTCTGACATTAAAAAACGGCGAAATCGCTAATCTTTTGTCCGATAATCTGTGAACTTCGGTTGCAACGCTGTCTAAAATCCAAGCGAGCAAGTCCCAGTTTTCTTCTTTTTCAAAGCCCAAATTTGCAATTTCTATGGGATAATAAAATCCGCCGAGTGCAGGGTGGTCTCCGTATTGTGCAATTAAATCCTGTACCAAGGCAACGTTTCGCTCTACGTGATAGCGGAAAGTCGCACTGTCTGCGGCTGTTATGTTGTTGTCGCTGACCGCATTCCACCAATTAAATTGCCCTTTTTCGCTTAAATATAAGCCGAGCCAAATATCAACGCCGTTTTTTTGTCCTGCGTCAAGCATTCGTTGAATTGGAGTTATGTTTGAACCTGTCCACGCCTCTATTGCGGGCATCCACGAATTAACGGGAATGCCGTTTATGGGAGTTAAATTATGATTATAATAGAAAAAATCGCCGTGGGAAGAACCGCCGTAAGCATCGGCAAACCAGCCCATATTTTCTTCGTAATGTCCGACCCACTGAATAAAAAGCATAGTTGCGCCGACATCTGCCATAGATTTTATCCAGTCGTCGTAATGTTCTTGCGTTCTAAAGTTTCCTCGATAATCAGGTATCCCGTATCCAAGCATCGGCTGAACGAAAAAGCCGTTAATGTGTGGTGGGACAGGACTCGGCATCCACTGAGCAAAGCTTATGCTGAAAAAAACAAGAAACGTCGTCAAAAACTTGAATTTCATAATAATCCTCCCGTTTATCAGGCGTTCTCTTTGCTCAAATCGCTGTAAACCCTGTTTCTTCCCGTTTCTTTTGCGGTGTATAGGTGTTCGTCGGCGATTTTCATGATTTTTTCGAAAGAGTCGCCCATTACGGGGAGCATTGAAGCCGCGCCTATACTTACCGTAGTAGTCGTAATTTTGCCTGTTTCGGGAACTTTTACGCGAAGTTTTTCGACCTCTGCGCGAATTAACTCGCCCAAATGCACCGCTCCCGCCAAATCGGTATTGGGGAGCAATACACCGAATTCTTCGCCGCCAAGTCGCCCCGGGAGGTCGGACGGTCTGTGAAGCGCTCTTTTCAGGACTGTCGAGAGGGCAATCAGAAGTTTGTCGCCTTGGGGGTGTCCGTAAGTGTCGTTATAGGTCTTAAATTTGTCCGCGTCAAGCATAAGAAACGCAATCGGTTTCTTATTTCGGATGGCAAGTTTCCATTCGCGACTAAACGTGTTTTCAAAGTGTCTGCGATTGGCAAGCCCTGTAAGTGCGTCGGTTATGCTCAGTTTTTCTATGGTTTTCATCTGAGAAATAATAGGCGCGATTACCGTTAATCTGATAAGCACAAAAAGGATAAAAAGTCCCAGAAACATTAAAAATCCTGCCGCCGCCGCCGCATATTTTGTTGCTTCGTTTATTGCGGCAAATACGTCGTCTTCGGGAATAGAAGCCATTACTATAAAAGATTTTTCGGTGTCATTTATCGAAAATTTATGAAATGCGGAGAGCATATGTCTGCCGAATAATTTGTCTTCGCTTGGAAAATTGGTTGCCATAGCGAAATTTGCTTCGGAGCGGGAAAGGTTTTCTTCAAAACGAGGTCTGTCGAACATAGGCACAAATTCCGATATATTTCTGTATATAAGAGACGGGTCGCGCGATGCAATAATGAAGCCGTCGCTCAAAGCCAAAGAGACGAAGCCCCTCGGATTATCCAAAACCGAAAGCCCTGATATAAGCGACAATATGTCGTCCATTGCGTAGTCAACGCCGACTGCCCCTATCGAAAAACCGTTGAAAATAATGGGCGATGAAATGCGCATAAGCAGATAGTAGTCGCCTCTGCCTTGTGCAATTTGCACTTGTGTGGGGGCGGAAATATACGACCTCTGCGTCTCAAAAGGTATTCTGAATTTGTCCGATGTCATAAAATCTCTTGTGTCCGCCGCTACTCTTATGCCGTCGCTTGCCTGCGAAATATGGGTTGCGAATATTCCGTTTACGAATCTTGTGTCGCGTGCAAAATGAGCGTCCTGATTGTCGAACATTCCCGGTGCAAAATTCACAAAAACCGCCTTGTACTCCTGCTTGTTTCTTAGCCAGTCCACCATCATTTCGATTACGCGCCCGCGACTTATGTCTCTGTGGATAATCGATAAATTTCTTGCATTAAGACGCGTGTCGTCGAGCGCTTTTTCAAAAACAAGTTTTATTTGATATGATATTTGCGCACTTTTTTCCGCAAGATACATTTCGACTGTTTTTTGCGAAACGGGTCGAAACAAAAATATGAAAACTGCGCTTACCGCCACCGAAAGTCCTAACATAATGACAAAGGATGTGAATAAGAGTTTTAAACTTATCCAAATACCGACGCCTGTCTTTGGTTTAGCATCAATGATATCAGTTTTTTTAGCCGTTTTCGGCATAGATACCTCCAAAATAATGTAAAAAATCATAGAAAAATAATATTTTGCAAACGCATATAGTATATATAATTAAAAGAAAAATGACTTTTTACCGTATTTAGCCGACTTTTTTTCTGTGGACGCATAACGGCGGATAGTATTTTGTGGAAAAAAAACGAAAAAAATGAAAGGAATAATATGGCAAGCGCAGTTATAATTTTAGCGGACGGGTTTGAAGAAATTGAGGCAATCGCGCCTATCGACCTGCTTCGTCGCGCGGGGATAGAGGTTTTGGTTGCGGGGCTTGGTAAAAAGCAAATTAAATCGTCGCGCAACGTAGAAATTGTCTGCGACGAGGTATTCGACCTCAACAAACACAAGAATTTCGACGCGATAATTTTACCCGGAGGAATGCCCGGAACGACGAACCTGCTTGAAAGCGGCGACGTAGTTCAAGCCGTGAAAGATTATTTTGCCGCCGAAAAACTTTGTTGCGCAATTTGCGCCGCCCCAAAAATTTTGGCAAAAGCGGGAATTCTGAAAAAACGCAAATTCACCTGCTTCCCGTCGGTCGAAAAAGAAATTTCAGGCGCAGAATATTTGGATGATGCGGTTGTTCAAGACGAAAACATAATAACAAGCAAAGCCGCGGGAACATCTGTTGATTTTGCATACGTAATAATAGCAACCCTTTTAGACGAAGAGGAAGCCGCGGCTGTTTTGGATAAGATTTATTACTAATATCGGAAAAGAATTAACGTGAGAAGATAAAACTTGCGCTTTATGGATTGATTAAAAAACGGCGATTTGAGAAAGTCGCCGTTTTTTTGTCGGCAACTTGTGGCAAATAGTATCTTTTGGTTAAAATAAGGACTTTTACAAGGAGGTTTTTTATGACAATGACGGTAGATATTGACAACGACGTAAAATTTGCGGCGGATAACTTGTTCGGCAGTTATGGGCTTGACATAGATACAGCAGTAAAAATGTATATTTATTCCGCAGTCAAAACTAATACTCTTTTTCCGTTTATGGCGGTTCCCAATTATAAAAATGACGGTTTGTCGGGAACAGAATGCGTTGGAATATACGATTGTGATGAAGACGAGCAAACTTTAGAAGAAGCGATGAGAGACGCGCTAAACGGCACAAATCTTTACGGACCGTTTGATACGGCGGAAGAGGCTACGTCGGATATGTTAAAGGATCATCGTTAATGTTAAGGATCAGATACACAAAAAAAATGAAACAGGGTATGGCTCGTGCAATCAAGCGTGGTAAAAACATAAACGAACTTAATTTTGTCTTAAATACTTTAGCGGCAGGAAAACCGTTGCCGAGAAAATACCTTGACCACAAATTGACAGGTAATAAAGCAGGTTTTCGTGAATGCCATATAGAGCCTGATTGGCTTTTAGTTTACAGAGTGCAGAAAGAAGAACTTATTTTATTGGCGGTAGCAATAGGAACACATCGCGAAACATTAGGCGTAGAATAAAGCGCTTTAACTCTCAAACACCTTCACCGCTCTCTCTCCAACTCCCTGCAAAAACGAAATCGCCACTCCGAAATTTGTTATTGCAACGCCTTTTTGTTTGCATTGCTCCATTCGCACAAGCATTTCTCGACGGGTGAGCATACAGCCGCCGCAATGAATTACGAGCGAGTAGTTTTGCAGGTCTAGTGGAAAGTCCTTTCCTGCGCAAAAATCGATTTTCGGCGCAAATCCCAATTTTTTCTCCAAGATTTTCGGGATTTTCACTCTGCCTATATCTTGGTCGAGCGGGTGATGCGTGCAGGCTTCGGATATTAAAATTTTATCTTCGGACGTTAATTTTGCTATTGCCTTTGCGCCCTCAATAAATGTCGATAAATCGCCTTTGTTTCTTGCGAAAACTATGGAAAAAGTGGTTAAATTTATGCCTTCGGGAGTGTTTTTTGCCGTAAAATCCACCACTTGACTATCGCAAACTACCAAATCGGGGGGAGTTTTTAGGTTTTGTAAAAGTTGTTTGTAGGTGTTTTCTTGCGTTATTGAAACTACGGCATTTACGTCCAAAATATCGCGAATTGCTTGAACTTGCGGGAGTATCAGGCGACCTTTTGGGGCTTGAATGTCTATGGGAACAATAAGCACAACGTGTTTTTCCGCGTTTACAACATCGCTTAAAAGAGGAGGAGGGATAATAAATTCGTCGGGAACGATTTCGAGTAGTTTTTCTTTGAACGCGACAATGTTTTGCTCTTTTTTGCTTTTGTCGGTGCTTGAAACAACGATGATTTTGCCCAATTTCTCAAATTCGCTTTTTGCTTTGTCGCTCGGCTCTGCAATATCCGATTTATTGAAAACAATTATCAGCGGAATGTTTTCGGCGGCTATGTTTTTGGCTATTTCGATGTCGGTTTTGTCGTATTCGGCGGTGGTTATTATTATTGCGATGTCGGCGCGCTTGATTGCGTTTTGGGTGCGGGAAATGCGTTTTTCGCCTAAATCGGATTTGTCGTCGAGCCCTGCGGTGTCCAAAAATAAAACGGGACCGATAGGCAAAAGTTCCATCGGTTTTTCGACGATGTCGGTGGTAGTTCCGTGAATTTCGCTTACTATAGACGTTGCCTGCCCAGTTATCATATTCAAGAAAGACGATTTCCCGACGTTTGTTTTGCCGAAAAGCCCAATGTTGAGGCGAAGCGATTTTGGCGTTTTTTGCATAGTTTCTCCTAAAATTCCGTTGTTTGCTGTAATTCTATCAGTTCTCGTTCTCGCTTTAATTCGAGTTTCAATTCCTCTTCCGTCGGCAAATACAGCATATATTGCGAGGCAAAAAGATTTTCATTGTCGGCGAGCACGGAATATTTAACAATGCTTTCGTCCTTGCTTGCGCAGAGAATAATTCCGATTGTCGGGTTGTCATTTGCCTGTTTGACCTTATCGTCAAATAAACGCACATAAAAATCGATTTGCCCGACATCCTGATAAGTCAGTTTGTTTGTTTTAAGGTCAACGACAACAAAGCATTTTAATATATAATTATAAAAAACAAGGTCGATGTAATAATGCTCGCCGCCTTCAGTAGTTATTCGTTTTTGTCGAGCCACGAAAGAAAAACCTTTTCCGAGTTCAAGCATAAAATCCTGAAGTTTGTCGATAAGTTTTTGCTCCAATTCGCTTTCGTGATAATCGCGGTTTTCTTTAAGGTCGAGAAATTCCAAAATGTAAGGGTCTTTTAGGATATAATCAGGGGTAGTTTTTGGCTCAAGCGTTTGGATTTCGCGCCTAACGCTTTCCTTGCCGCTTTTTTGCGTTGCGAGCAGTCGCTCGTAAAAAAACGAGTTAATCTGCCGTTCTAATTGGCGAACGCTCCAAAATTCTTTTGCACATTCTTGCGCGTAAAATTCTCTGCGCGATTTATCTTCAATCTTTATCAGTAGTCGATAATGCGACCAATTCAATTCGGGCCACAGTGTGTCCCGAATTGAAAAAGTTTGAAAAAACTGGCGCATTCGTCGCAAACTTCTCTCATCAAATCCTTTTCCAAACTCTGAAATTAATTGCACTGATAAGTATTTCAACAGCTCTTTACCATACTCAGCGCGTTCGCCGACGGCTTCTTCTATTTGCTGTCCTATATTCCAATACGCCTCAACCATTGCAAAATTTATTGCGGTATATGCTTTTGTTCGCGCTTTTACGAGTGTGTTTCGTATGTTATTATAAATATCGACGCTTATTTCGCTGTTTTCTGTCGATTTTATTGGGGTGTTATTATTGTTTGTCAATATTATCCTCCTTATTTGCTGATAAAATACTAATTGCCATATAGTAAAAAAACACAATACACAAAAAAAATCCCCATACTACCGCAGAAATAAATTATATTTTCACCGCAACAAACTATGAATAGTGGAGATTTTGTCTCCGCTTTTCATAAATTTCTTATTCAACCTACTTTATGGTTGGCGAACTGCCTTATTGGCTGTTCTGTCTGCCACCCGTTAGTTGGTTGTTTATTATCAATGAAAAGGTCTATTCGTAGTTTGTTGCAAAATTATGTTTTGGCAGAACAGCCGTTGATTGTTTCTGCTAGAATTTTTTTTAACAATAAACTTCTAGGAGGTTGTTTATGAATTGTCCATTTCACGAGTATGTGTATGGTTATTATTGTAAAGCGAGCGGCAAAAAACTGCCGTCTGATGTCGGAGAAAATTTGTGTAAATCAAATAATCACGAAGATTGTCCAGTGTATAAATATGTAAAAGTTAATTGAACGGAGGGGCTTATGGGATTTTTTAGCGAGTTGATGACAGGTCAGAAAAACGGGAAGTATATAATCCGTGATAAAAACGGAAATACTGAAAAAGAGGAATATTACAAAAACGGCGAACTCATTAAAGAGGAAATATTTGGGAAAACTAAAAATGGGCGTGATACACTAAAAAAAATAAACTACAAAAACGATAAAATGCACGGGGAGTATTTGCATTGCACTGTAAATGGAATACTGCACGGACACGGGCATTATGAACACGGCGTAAAACACGGCGTATGGGAAGAGACGAAAGGTGTCGGTTTTCGGAATGATTATTGGAGCGATGCAGTAAAAGATGATATGGTTTGGTATAATGTTTACAGCAAAGGAACTTATTTAAACGATATTAAGGACGGTGTATGGGAAGAACGCTATACCCCAAACGACAAAGGAGATAGATTTACAGCGCGCGGAAATTACATAAATGGCAAACAAGAAGGGGAATGGGAAGTGGGATTTCCCGAAAAAAAACACTCGTTGGACTGGAGGATTGTTTGTAAAATTACAGGAAATTATAGAAACGGTCGTAGAGAGGGATATTGGGGAAGATTTTATTACGAAAACGGAGTGTTGAAAAAAGAAACAATGTATGGTTATTACGAAGACCCTTACAAAGATAGTTGTATTTGTTATTACGAGTATTATTACAAAAACAACCAACTTGAAAGACAAGTTGAAAAACAAGAGTATTACTACAAAAAAAATCAACTTTGCTGGGTATTATACTGTAAAGACGGAAAACACCACGGGAAGTTTGAGATGTATCACGAAAACGGGCAACTCTTATCGGATGGGAATAACAAAGATGGGCAAAAACACGGAGAATGGAAGTATTACAATGAAAGCGGGCTTGAAAAAGTAGAAAATTATAAAGACGGCAAAAAAGACGGCAGATTTGAAGAATATGACGGCAATGGGCAACTTAAAAAGGTTGAATACTACCAAAAAGACGAAAAGCACGGGCGATTTGAGTGGTATAATATTGGACGGCTTGTAGAAGTGCAAGTTTTTGAAAACGGAAGACAAGTAAGCAGGGAATGTGTTTAGAATGAATAGATAGACTTTTTTAGTTGTTTTAAGGGCAAACTTGCGAGTTTGCCCTTTTTTTTGTTGGCAAATAGTATTTTCCTGCCAAAATGGAGGAGAAATTATGAAGAAAGTAATTCTTACAATAATATTTTTAGCGCTACCTTTGTGTTTTGGGGTGCTTGCTCAAATGCACCCGCAAAGTACGGTTGCTCTCGAAATTACGGCGGACGCGAGCGGCGTTATTCCGATAGGTATAGTTATGTTTCAGCCGATGGAGGGAAGCGAGGTCGCTCGAACTGCTCATCCGTGGCGGGTGATTGCGGAAAACTTGAATTTTACGGGCGATTTTTCTGTCAGGAGATTAAATACAGCCGACAGCGCCACTCTTGCGGAAAACGGAGTTCCCGTCTATATATCGGGGCAATACAGCATAGAAGGCGACACTATGATCATCGAAATATACCTGCGCGAAGCGACAAGCCACGGCGCAATTGTGGGGCAGAGATACGCGTTTCACAAAAATGATACTCGGGCGATTGCGCACAAATTCAGTTCGCTTGTTCATCAAACGCTTTTAGGCTCAAAAGGTCCTTACGAAACGCAAATCCTGTTTGTGGAAAATACTGCTGAGGGCGTAAAAAATATCGTTATCAGCGACTTTGACGGGCATAATCGCAGACGGCTCACAAACAGCGGAATAAACATTTTGCCGTCTTTTATGGGCAGGCAGAATATTTTATATATATCTTTTGAAAGAGGCAAGCCCGACATTTTCTCGCTTAATTTGCGCGACGGCACTCGAAGAGCGGTCGTTGCTTCCCGCAGGGTCGAAAGTTCGCCGAATTGGTCGGAAATCACGGGACGAATTGCTTACGCTTCTTCCAAAGGCGGTAATATGGAAGTTTATACGGTTGGAAGAGACGGCTTAAATCCGCAACAACTTACGGTAAATCCGCCCTCGATAAGCACATCGCCGCGTTGGGCGCCTAACGGACACAACATAGCGTTTGTATCGGACAGGTCGGGAAATCCGCAGATTTATATTATGGACAGGACGGGCTCAAATATGCGGCGGTTGACATTCGGCGGCTCGCACCACGACTCTCCGACTTGGTCTCCCGATGGTCTTTATATTGCATACACGGCTCGTCGCGGCGGCAGAAACATCATAGCTGTGAGCGCGGTGGACGGCAGACAGGAAGAGGTGCTTTTGACATTGGGAGTTGACGGATCGCACGAGTCTCCGAGTTGGTCTCCCGACGGCTCGCACATAATTTTTTCGCAAAATCGCGGCAACAGCAGAGACATTGCGGCAATTCGCATAAGCGACGGGCGAGTTATAAATATAACCGCCTGCGGAACAGCGGAACAGCCGAATTGGTCGGGATTTTGAGGAAAAATATCTACAGAAAATATCAAAATTAACAGAAAAATCAAGATTTTATTGAAATCTGGTTCTGGAATAAATTATTTTGTTAGCGAATATTCTATTTGGAGGATTGAATGGGGCAAGACAATAACGCTGATTTAGAGATGATGATTGGTTTCATAGACGAAGCAATGGACGATTTGTGTAATGTTGTTCAAAATCTGATGAGTTTGCGAAGCAACGGGTATGACGAAACTACAGTGCAATCGCTTTTTAGGGTATTCCATTCCATAAAAGGAAATGCGGCTTACTTCAATTTGCTCGAAATTAAGGAGTTGAGCCACGCCATAGAACAGGTGATGGAAGGAATGCGTCAAAAAACCTTGCCGATTACCGAAGATATTATCGCTCTTCTTATAGATGGCTCAAACGGTGTATCGAAAGCGTTTGAAATAATTCGTTCAAACGGCACAAGCGCCAAAATTCCCGCATCTGTGGATAAAGCAAAAGACGCTATAGTTGATTTCTTGGAAAATAGCGAAGGCGGCGGCGACAGTTCAAAAACTTTGGAAGAAATTATAGAGGATTTGACTTTTGTTCAGTCCGACCCGACGGTCATTACGGATATTATCCAAAAATATAAGGAACGTCTCGAAAAATTGGCGGCGGCAAACAAAAAAGACGACGGCGACCAAGATGTCAATATGCCTGCGGAATATAAAGAACTTAAAGGCATTATGCAGGACTCAAAAACTTATCCTGTCGGAGACAGTATTTTCGGACGAATAAGGGTTTTGATAGAGACATTGCGCCAATACATAAAAGATACGAACGAATCTCAGAAAAATATAGAAGAAATGCTTGACAATGTTGCAATTTGTGAGCTTACAATCGGTTTGGACAGCCTTATTAAAGCGACAATTTTGGAGCAGATGGCAAGCCTCGAAATGCTTTTGCAAGAAGAAGACGAGCCTGAAACGGAAGAAGCTGCCAAAGCCGAAGAACATCCTGCTCAGCAGGGTGGTGGTGGTGCGGCGCCTGTCGTAGCGGCGACAAAAACTATGCGTATCTCCGAAGAAGCCGTGGATAATTTCTTGGCATTTGTCGGCGAATTGGTTATAGTCGAAGATATGTACGTAAACGTCGGAACAATGGCGAAGCAAAATAAAGATATACGCAAGGAAGAACTTGTAATAGAGCTTAAAAAGATAACGGAAACCTTCAGCCTGCTGTCGCGCAACTTGCAGAAAAGTATTATGGAAATTCGGAAAGTTCCGATCGACCAAATATTCAAGAGAATGCCGAAAATCGTTAACGAAGTGGCGCAAAAAACAGGAAAACACATCAAAGTTGATATTATCGGCGGCGATTTGCGTATAGACAAAACTATTCTCGAAACACTCGAAAGTCCGCTTGTTCACATGACCAGAAACGCCGCCGACCACGGTATTGAGAGACCACACGACAGACTTGCTTCAGGTAAAGATGAAGAGGGGACTATTACTCTTACAGCCGAAGAAAAAGCAGGTCTTGTTACAGTAAAAATCCAAGACGACGGCGCGGGACTTAATCTTGAGCGTTTGCGCAACAAAGCGATTGAAGTAGGAATTATGCGCGCAGATGAGGCGTTTGATCAGGAAAAAATAGTCGCCGTTATGTTTGCGTCGGGTGTTTCTACCGCCGCGGAAGTAACCGATATTTCGGGTAGAGGCGTGGGAATGGACGTTGTGCGCAAAAACCTTGAAAAAGCAAGCGGGCAGATTATTACCGAGACCGAACAGGGAAGAGGAACAATCTTTACTATAACAATTCCGTCGGTTATGACAACGCAAATTATGCAGGGTTTTGTAGTAAAAACCGAAGCGGACAGATTTATTATACCGCTTGAAAGCATTGAGGCAAGCATAAGCGCAAGCGAGGCGAGAATTCAAAGCGTTTACGAAAAGGGCTACGTGCTTCAATTTAAAGAGGGCGTAATTCCCGTTCAGCGACTTGCGGAGGCGGTTGAGCCTGTCGGTGCGGAATTCTATATGGACGAAAAAGACATTGTCGTCGTCGTGTATAACAAGGGAATTTATCGCGCATTTGTAGTGTCAGCGGTTGTGGGAATACATCAAATCGTGAAAAAGGATTTGACGCTTCCAAAAGAATTTGCGGAAAATATAAGCGGCTCGGCAATTATGGGCGACGGAATAGTTTCGCTTTTGTTGAACGTTGATGTGTTGCTCGGCACAGAAGACCCTAAATAAAAGTTCGCAAAATACGCAAAAATGAGTAAGTTTGAAGATTTCGGCATAGAAAAATCAGTTCTTTCGGCTGTATTTTCCACGGGCTATGCAAGTCCGACAGCTGTGCAGACAAAAGCAATTCCGTTGGCGATTGAAGGGCGAGACATTATTGCCTGCGCTCCGACGGGAACAGGAAAAACCGCGGCGTTTCTGATACCTATTATAGATTTCATCGTAAAACGACCGCGAAAAACGGCAAGCGGGAAAATTCGCGCGTTAATTCTTTCGCCGACAACCGAATTGGCGTTTCAAACGAGAGATTTTGCGCTGAAACTTTCGGATTTGCTCGGCTTAAAAATAACGACAATCGTAGGAAAATCGGGAATTTCCGCGCAGTTGCAAGAATTGCGTTCGGGAACGGACATAGTAATCGCCACTCCCGGCAGAGCCGCCGAACTCGTTCAGAGAGGCGAACTTGTAATAAGCGCCGCCGAAATCTGCGTAATCGACGAAACCGACAGAATGACCGATATGGGATTTGTGAGCGACGTATCGAAAGTGGCGGAAAAATTATCCCCGAATTGCCAAATAATGTTTTTCTCGGCGACAATAAATAAAGTCAGCGCAAGAATCGCGGGAAAAGCCTCGCGCGCACCTATAACAATAGACGTAAAAGAGACAATAAACAGGGTAAACGCAAAAATTCCCGAAAACATTATCATAAATTCGGTTTTTGCCGAAAAAGACAAGAAGCGAAAAGCGCTTTTGTTTATGCTTGGAGAACTGAAAAACCAAAAAGTTATAGTTTTCACCGACTCAAAAGCAAATGCGGAGGCGATTTCAAAAGAAATTACGCAAAAGGGCTTTGAGTGCGCTTGTTTGCATTCCGATAAAACGCTGACTCAGCGAAATTACATTACGGAAAAATTCGACAAAGGAAATGTGAAAATTCTTGTCGCAACCGATATTGCCGCCAGAGGACTGGATTTCAGCGGTCTTGACGCGGTTATTTCGCTGAATGTGCCGTCAAGCGCAACGCTTTTTGTTCACAGAGCGGGCAGATGCGGCAGAATGGGGAAAGCGGGCAAAGTTTTTTCTTTCTGCGAGGCAAAAGATCGTCAAAAATGGTATGAAATTATGAATGAAACCGAATGTAAAAGCGAAATATTTTATTATCACCCTTTTCACAGCGACAAAATAGAGACAATGACGGCGGAAGAAGCGCGTAAATTAGCTCAACAGCAAAACGCGAAACGCCAACAAAACGCAAGCGACAAAAACGACCCCAAAACAAAGAGGCGTTAATGAAAATTCTTTTTGTTTTCGCGCTCTCTTTTTTCTTGATTTCTTGCGCAAATCGCGTGTTTCCCACAGGCGGCGAGGGCGACAAAACCCCGCCGACTATAGCCGAAGTTTTCCCGCAAAACCAATCTTTAAACGTTCCTCAAAACGTAAGAATTGCCGTGCAATTTTCGGAGTGGGTAATGCCGAGAAGCGTTGAAAGCGGGGTAATAATTTCGCCGAACACCCCATTTTCGGTAAGAGTGCGTGGAAGAAACGCTGAAATTAAACCCAAAACGCCGCTTTTGCCGAATACAACTTATCACCTATCGTTTTTAGGCGACATCAGCGATTTTTCGGGAAATAATTTGCTTGCAACCCAAAACATTATTTTTTCAACGGGCGATTTTATCGATACGTCTTTCATTGCAGGCAGAATATTTTTTGAAGCAACGGACGGCGTTTTTCCGAAAGTCGGACTGTTTTTTGAGGAGCGGGTGGCGCAGGGCGACAGCGTTTTGCTTTCAACCCCCGATTACATAACGCAAGCCGATTCGCTCGGAAATTTTCGTTTCGACAATATTTTGGAAAGCAACTACCGCGTAATCGGCTTTATGGACAGGCAAGGACTGAACAGAATAGTTCCGAGACAGCCCGTTTTTATAGGAGTGGAAAAGATTGTTTCTACACAAACATTTCAAGAATTATTTCCCGCAACGAGCGATACCGCGCAAAACCGAATTTTGAGCGCGACTGCAATTTCGCCGACGGTTGTACTTGTAAATTCCAAAGAAAAAAACTACTCCGAAATTAAGGTTTTTAACGAAAGCGACGGTGAAAATCTCGAAATAAAAGAAGTAAAACAGCTCGAAAGCAGTGATTTTTCGATGGCAATTTTTTTGTCGGACAGCTTACAAAATCGCCTATACACACTTTCGACTCAATCTCTGAGAATTTTTGTAAACGACGGAGATACCATATATCGCGATACCATCAGATTTAACGGCACAACGCTTGACGATACTCTGAGATTGGCAAAACTTGACAGTTTGCTATGTAAGATGTCGGACGATTGTAGGGGCAAAACATCTTTTGCCCAAAATGACGCATCGGACGCAGATGATACGAACGAACACGGGGGGCAGGGCGAAAGATTTTTCGCCCCTACAGAAACCGCGCTACCCCCACCACCATCTGCAATTAGTCCGCGCTTATCGTGGGACTTTATGGGCGAACTGCCCGAAAATCCGCTTTGGGAATTGAAAAGCGGAACGAACGTCTTTCGCACAACTGAAAATTTCTTAGTAAATATTCCCGCAGGAGAATACCGAATTTGGCTTATTGGCGACCGCAACCAAAACGGCGAACACGACACGGGAACGCTTTTCCCGTTTATGGCAGGCGAAAAGAGAATTGCATTCCCCGATGTTTTTGTCGCAAGAGAGAGATGGGAAACAGAGTACGAGTTTGGCGCACCGCCTGTTGTTGCAGAAAATGTCGATATTGAGGAAACAGAAGAAAACATCGGAGAAATTGAGATTTAATTACCCAACTTCAATTCTTGGTTTCTGCGCTTTCTTTATAGTTTCTTCGCTCAAAACCGTCCGTCTCACCGCTTCTATCGCTTCGCCGATACGGATTTTTAACTCGTCCACGCTTGCTTTATTTCGGGCGCAAGCAAAAACCGCATTGGGATATTCGTTTTCAATTTCTATTTTGTCTAAGGGGTTATCGACCAAATCCTCTTTGTTGAAAATCAGCATTACGGGCTTGTCTTTTGCGCCCAAATCGGCGATTACTTCGCGCACAACTTCCAACTGCTGACGATACCATTGCGTAGAGGCGTCCATTACCACCAAAAGCAAATCCGCTTCAACCAAGGTCTCGAGCGTGCTTCGGAAAGAGGCGACCAAATGGTGCGGAAGTTTGCGCAAAAATCCAACGGTGTCGCTCATTATTATGTCGCCCGCGCCGTCTATCCGCGTTTTTCGGGTGCTGGTATCCAAGGTTGCGAAAAGTTTGTTTTCGACCAAAACATCGCTGCCGCAAATAGCGTTAAGAAGCGTGCTTTTTCCGACGTTTGTGTAGCCGACCAACGAGCATAAAAAGGTTTCTTTGCGGGATTTGCTTTGCGTTTCGCGCACTTTTTCTATTTTTGCCAAGCGTTCTTTCAGCACGGATATTTTTTTCTGCACTATTCGTCTGTCGCTTTCAAGCTGAGTTTCACCCGGACCGCGCGTTCCTACTCCTGCGTGCATTCGCGACAAGTGCGCCCACATTTTGGTAAGGCGCGGATACAGGGTTTCGAGTTGAGCGAGTTCCACTTGAATTTTTGCCTCGGCGGTCTTTGCGTGAAGCGAGAAAATGTCCAAAATAAGTTGGCTTCGGTCGATTATTTTTTTGCCGACAATTTTTTCTATGTTTTGGATTTGGCTCGGTCGAAGTTCCGCGTCTATCACGAGAGTATCGCAGTCGTTTTCGTCCATAAAGCATTTGATTTCTTCTAATTTTCCGCTTCCGAAATACGTTGCTGCGACAGGTTTTTGCGTTTTTTGAACGAAAGTTTCCACTACGTTTGCCCCCGCCGTTTCGCAGAGCATAAGCATTTCCGCCAAGTCCTCTTCAAAAATAATTTTCGGCGTTTTTGCTATGTGAAGCCCCGCCAGCACGACCGTTTCGGCTTTGGTTGTTTTTTTGTCTATCAT
>Ga0131853_10000484_pt1 | contig 73259 bp, 51 predicted proteins | sample TergutLab28metaG_FD_92764 | JGI IMG/M metagenome (GOLD analysis project Ga0131853, IMG submission 92764) | Labiotermes labralis P1 segment gut microbial communities from Petit-Saut dam, French Guiana - Lab288 P1 (version 2) (version 2) | ecosystem: Host-associated > Arthropoda: Insects >... | reverse complement strand
GTTTAGTTTAGTTTAGTTTAGTTTAGTTTAGTTTAGTTTAGTTTAGTTTAGTTTAGTTTAGTTTAGTTTAGTTTAGCTTAGTTATTATTTATCTATTTCAAACATCTGAGATAGGCTAGTTCAGTTTCAGTTAATTGCAGTTTTTACCTAACTAAGCATAACCATGGTAAAATTGCACATATATGTTTATGCCATACTAGATGACAACTCATTAGTTCTTCTTTCACTCATGGGCTATTATCAACCTCACTTAACGTATGCTCTTCCAGTGAATAAAATATGTGCTTTAAGACAGGGCTGAAAGTGACTTTTAAAAGCGTGTCTTAATCCAGTTTGAATAGAAGAGAATGCCTGTACACTAATTTGACATATACTTCGTGCATTCTTACAAGTAATTACAGTAATTTAGTCATTCTATTTGCATTTGTGGGTTACTGAAATTACTTATATCTACACTAAACTGTATAGATAAATTCTGAGGACTGTTGATTGGTGTGTAGGTACTGTTCATTAATTTGTATGGCATAAGATCTCAGAAGAATTGAATTTGTAGCAATTCCACTGTGATAACCTCAAATCTCATGAAGTTTGTTTTGTTTCTGTTATAAGAATACATCTACCATCTATAGAGGTCTGTTTTAAAGTGTGTTCTTGCACTCACCATGCATTTTCTCTTATATTCTATTACATTTTTTAAGTGCCGTATATTGTCTTGCTATGTATATTGCAGTCACATTACCTCTACTAAGATTATAGCATCCTTTCTGATGCTCATACTCTTAGCTGTTAAGGATTCTGTTGTGTAGGACCTTAGGAAGCAACTTGGACCTGAGACTGGAAAAATGATGATGATGGTGATGTTGATATTACCATCACATAAAAAGGAATCATTTTTTCAGTATTTGACAAGTATCAGATTGAGATTTGATAATTTATTCCAGAATGGAGGTCAGGGTATGATGGGTCAACGTTCACATTCTGCAGCTCCTACAGATTCTCCTAGCCTTCATTCTAGGAGCAGATCCAAAAGCCCACGGCGTATGGGGGACCATCGTAGCCTGTCACCACCAGAGGGCAGGATCCATCTTCATGGTCAGCCCATTCCTTCACATGCCTATGTTCCACGTTTCTCCCGCTCAGCAACTGCCACTCCTACTGATTCACCCAAGAAACGACAGCTTCCACAGATACCACATGCCCTACAAAAAGCTCTTAAAGAACGTGTTGCTCAGGTATTTTTAATTTTACAGTTTCTTACCCTTTGGAACTGTATATTCTGTTGTCCTTAGTAAGGTGCATTCTGGTTTCAGTACTGAACCGTATGTATTATACACTCTTCCAATTATAATGAAAACCAATGGTTCATGACTTTTAGAGTCAAGAAAAGTCGCTGAATGATGCACAACCCAATTTACATCACAACAGCCTTCAGAAAGTTTTCATATTATTTTTTTCTTGGTGTTCTGTTTTGAGGGAGAGTTACCCATCCAAGATGTTCTGCTTGATTTTGTTTCCCACATACACTAAGGTTTGAAACCTTCGAGTCCACATGATTTATTTAGATCCTAGCAGAACACATCACCTTCATTGTCATTGTTGTTAGAATCTGGGATGTTCTGTAAAACATCCTTGTTGTATAGGGTTATTACTGTATCTGACAACTATATGTTGCCCATTCCTGTTGGCTTAGTTGTCATTTTAACACTCAGTCAATTGTGCACATGCCTGATGAAGATGTGGTGAGAAGTTACATACAACAGTTCTCAGACAAGATGAAGATCCTGTATTACATATCAAGGCTGTCCACAGAGTTCTTGTACTGCACATATATCTTTCCTTTACAAGCATAATGATTGGGCATGGTTTAGTAGACTCTGTGGACACTGTTGCTGTTTTCTATTCAGTCTTAGCTCGCTTTTTTGCACTGTAAAGGCAGTTATTTGAACTGATGATAGAGTAAGTGATTTTTTAAGATTGTCATTAATGCAACAGCAGGTTTCTGTTTTCATGAAACCTTATTTTAAAAAAATGGGGGAAACAGCAGGTAACTTACAGTTTTTTAAAGGCGGCATTCTGTGATGAGGCATTAAGTTACCCAACAGCGTCTGAATGGTGCAGACATCTTAAGAAGTGCTGGAAAATTGTGGGAAGATGACCGTTGTTCTGGCCGCTGGTTGTTGTCGCAAATTCATGAAAAAATGCAATCAATGCTTTGAGAAGAAAGAGAGCCGACTGAATGTGTGTATGGAACTTTTTTTATTAGCTTAAACTAAAAAAAGCTTCGCGAAAATGAATTATGATGGGTGATGAAATGTGGGTTTTTGGGTATTATACCAAAACTAGGCACTGAACTATCACAAATTTAAATTGCCTTAGACAAACATTTGTCTGCACGGGTACTGGTATGTGTGTTGTGTATGCACATTTTATTTTATATAACTAGCTTCTCTTTTTTATCTGGAGTAAAATATTGAAAAGCTTTAATGTAGTCATGAGCGAGTGGCATTAAATGATATAATTTAGTCATTTTGATAATGGTACTTTATCTAATTTCTAAGTGAAAGTATATTACAACACTAAAATTCTCTTAAAACCCACTATAAAGTGATCTAGGAATGAAAGTAGGTTAAATTGTTACTATGTGTGCTAATGTCTTGTAAGAAGCTCTAGTGTATGATCATTAATCCCAGTGGCTGCATGGTCTAAAGTGTGGGTCTGCAGATTGTGGGTTCATATCCCACTGGGAACATGGATGTCTATCACTTTTAAGTGTTGTATGTTCTCAGGTAGAAGTCTCTGCAGTGAATCGACCACTCATCCAGAGGAGTCCGACCAAATGTAGTGTGTATAACAGTGTGATCATGAAACCTCGATAGTGGGAGATCTGAGCCCACTACAGCTATCAAGCCATGGGGGGAGAAAATAAACATTTTTATATATATTTATATATATATAGTGCGGTCCAAAAGTTTTAGGGCTGATTTTTTTTTAAACTCGAAGACACATTTCTTTTTTATTATTATTATTATTATTCAAAATAAGCTCCATTGGCATATATACAGGCTTTTGTGCGGTCACACAATTTCTGAAAAGCTGCCAAAAATTCCTCTTTTTGGACCTTCTGTAATTCAACCGTTACAGCTTCATGGATCTCAGCAACATCTGCAAAGTGGAGTCCTTTTAAATTCATTTTCAACTTGGGGAACAGAAAATAGTCTGGCAGAGATAAATCTGGTGAGTACTGGGGGGGGGATAAAGGGTTGTAACTTTTTTTGGGTCAAAAATTGGCAAACACTTGCAGCTTTGTGGGCAGGTGCATTATCGTGTAACAAGAAAATATCTCAAGAGCAGAACACAGCTGGACAAACCCCTTGAATGCACTTCAGGAGGAGATCCATTACTCCTTTATAAAATTCTGCATTTACTGTTTTTCCCTCTGGTATGAATTCTTTGTGCATTATATCTTGAGAGTCAAAAAAAAAAATTATCAACTGGTCTTGATGTGGGACCTTTGGAATTTCAATTTCTTCAGCTGAGGGGATGTCTCACCAACCCATTCAGAAATCTGTTGCTTTGTTTCGGGGTAATAGGCAAAACACCAGGTCTCATCTCCCTTAATAATTTTATTTAAAAAAATTTTTTCTTCATCAGTCATCGGGTAATGTCTTGGCAAGATATGACTTGATCTTCCCTTTGCTCAGGTTGTCAAGGAGTGTGGAACAAAATGTGCACACAATTTTCTCTTTCCCAAATCCTTTTTCAGAATCAGAAGAACTACAGTCTTGGGGAGGTTCAAAGATTCTGCTATCATTCGTGATGTGATTCAACAGTCATTTCTTACCAAATCAGCAACAGCAGCAATGTTTACCTCAGTATGAGTCAATTTTGGAAGACTACCTCTCTTGTCATCTTCTACCAGCTCCCTTCCATCTCAAAATCGAGAATACCATCTAAAAACTTTTGATCATTTCAGAACCTCATTCCCATAAGCCTTTTGTACCGATACTAGTGTTTCTGTCACAGATAGACTGGCTTTGAAACAAAATTTTATGGCAACTCATTGTTCATTTACGCCATCCATGACGTATAAAGAAAAGTGACTTTACAAGACAAGTTATATCTCGTATGCTCTCCAAGATAAACAAACAAAACTCGGTGTATGAATGTATGTTGGTTGATAGTACGTAGTTAGTGTGTTGGCCGGTAGATCGCTCTAGTTCTGTTATTTAAAAAAAGTCAATCCTAAAACTTATGGATCGCACTGTGTATGTACATACACTTGGTTTTTGTGGCCGTTTATTGTATTTAGTACCTGGCATTACTACACTAAACCATGAATTTACATTTAAAAAGGTAGTGTTTATATACGATTTTCTTACTTGGCAGGATCTAGAGGATCGGGCACGGATGATGAAGCAAAGAATGAAGGTGATGCAAGAAATGCGAGGATCTGGAATTGGGAGTGAGTATACAGCCACTGAAATTGATTCATTTGATGCATGAGCACTTGATGTAGAAATGCTGCTTCATTTCAGTTTAGTTGTCTAGTTCAGTGTTTCTCAGCCATTGGGTTGTGCCCACACTGGTGATAGTATCATGAATCCCCTTGTTTTATGTGTAGTTTTGAGCTTATTTGTTCTTTCACCTAGTTTTGGTAAGGAAATAGATTTTGTTTAATTATGTATATGTATGTGAATAGACTAACCAAAGCATTGTAGATAATCTGAACAATGTAAGACATGAAGCTAATAGACATTTAAGGAACAAAAAGAAGGAATATCTGAAAGCTAAAATTGGAGAACTTGAAACTAACAGTAAGATAAAAAAATAACAGAGACTTGTATAGCGGCATCAGTGATTTTAAGAAAGGTTACCAACCTAGAAGTGATGTTGTGCAGGATGAGAAGGGTGATTTGGTTAGAGAATCCCACAATATTTTGGCTAGGTGGAGGAACCATTTCTCTCAGCTGTTCAATGTACATGGGGTTTAGTGATGTTAGGCAGACAGAAATACACACAGCAGAACCACAAGTGTCTGAGGTTGAGATGGCTATTGAGAAGCTAAAAAGACACAAATTGCCAGGTATTGATCAAATCCCAGTTTGATTAGAGCAGGTGGTAGAACAATTCAGTTTGAGGTCCATATCCATAAACTTATTCATTCTTTTTGGAATAAGGTGGAAATGCCTGACGAGTGGAAGGAGTCGACCATTGTACCTGTTTATAAGAAGGGTGATAAAATGGAATGTAGTAATTATACAGGCATATCACTTTTGTCAACTATGTACAAATTTTATCCATCATCCTGCTGTCAAGGCTTACTCAAAAGGCAGAGGAAATTATTGGGGATCATCAATGTGGATTTCAACACAACAGATCCACTACTGATCGTATATTCTGCATTTGTCAAATACTTGAGAAAAAAGTGGGAATACAATGAAGCAGTGCATCAGCTATTTATAGACTTCAAGAACGCTTGTGTTTCAGTTATGGGGGCAATCTTCTATAATATTCTCATTGAGTTTGGTATCCCCATGAAACTAGTTAGGCTAATAAAAATGTGTCTGAGTGAAACCTATAGCAGAGTCCAGGTAGGGCAAGCTTTTGTCTGGTGTGTTTCCTATTAAGAATGGTGTGAAAAGAGGAAATGCCATTGCTTTTCAATTTTACATTAGAGAATGCCATTAGGAGGGTTCAGGTAAATCAGGATGGCTTGAAATTAAATGGTACATGTTAGCTTTTGGTTTATGTTGATGATGTGGGTGGAAGCAATCATACTATAAAGAAAAACACAAAATTTTTTTAGTCACTATTAAGGAGATTGGTCTAGAAGTGACTGCTTATAACACTAAGTAAATGGTAATGTCTCGAGACCTGAATGCAGGACGAAGTCACAATATAAAGACTGTTAATAGTTCATTTGAAAAGGTGGAAGAGTTCAAATATTTGGGAAGAACCTTAACAAATCAAAATCCCATTTGGGAAATAATTAAGAGCAGATTGATGTCAGGGAATGCTTGCTATCATTCAGTGCAGATTCTTTTGTCTGCCAGTTTGCCATCCAAAAATTTAAAGATTGAGATATACAGAACTATAATTTTGCCTGGTGTTTTATATGGGTGTGAAACTTGGTCACTCATATTGAGGGAGAAACATAGGCTGAGGGTGTTTGAGAATAGGGTGCTGAGGAGAATATTTGGGCCTAACAGTGATAAGGGAACAGTGGAATGGAGAAAAATACATAATGAGGAGCTTAATGAAATGTGCTCCTCACTCAGTATTGTTCAGGTGATCAAATTGAGAAGAATGAGATGGGCGGGGCATGTAGCATGTATGGGGGAGAGTGGAGGTGTATACAAAGTTTTGGTAGGGAAACCTGGGGGAAAGAGACCACTTGGAAGACCCAGGCTTAGATGGGAGGATAATATTAAGATGGATCTTCAGGAAGTGGAATGTGAGGGCATGAACTGGATCAGTGTGGCTCAGGAGTGGGACAGGTGGCAGACATTTGTGAATGTGTTAATGAACATTCAGGTTCCATAAAATCCATGGAATTTCATGACTAGCTGAGAACCGATTAGCTTCTCAAGAAGGACTCTGCTTCATGGAGTAATTAAGTAAGTAAGTATGTGAATAGACTTATAACATATACAACCAATGTACTCAACTAATGTGACACTGGATATTAATGAGCTTGAAAAGCAGAAAATGAAATGACTCAGTAAAACAAAATCACTGTGGAAAATACAATAATTACTTGATAGTGAAGAAATTCCCTGTTGTGTGTAGAACCCATATTTCTTTGTCATATTTGTAAATGTGTGCTACCATACCCTGTCCTGAGTCAGATGGTTTCCAGCAACGCAAAAGTAATATATGTCATTCAGAACAAATATTTATAAGCTAGATTCTAAAAGATTGAAGTGATGTTGACCCTACAGTGCATATAGCTGTGCGTTCTTTCAGTTTGAAGGCAACAAAAACCGAGATGCCCAGAATATCATATGTCCTGTTTCTCCAGATAATGTACAGTTTCAAAAGAAAATACATTTATGATAATACTGAAACACTGTCAGAAACTTCTAAAACCACAGCTTTTGTCATTTGCATATTACAGAGATGTCACATGAAGTCTTCAAGCTTAGAAAACACTTGAGTGATAATACCTAACTACTGTCACAGTTTTTTAAAACATATTTAGTCAGATGTGTAGTGCAAAACAGATACATTTTCATTTCCATGATTATACCCAGCCACGTCAGTGAAGTGAGAACTACATCCTATTTCCAGTTACATTGCCAAACATTATACAGAGTGGGCCAAAAGTAGGTATACAGAGGATGCTATACTATATACTGTATACCTACTTTTGGCCCACTCTGTATGAAGTATTAGTGTTATTCATGGCATTTTGTATGTAATATTGTTTCCAGCATTGAGTGGAAACGCTGTACTCTGGTTCTGAGGTTTGCTAAAGTTTTTGAGGGACTGGTTGGCTCTGAAATCAATGGAAAATGATTAAAGATCAGTTGTGTCGCAGTATTTATGGTTGGGAAATTGTATTGGAACCAGACAACCGTCTATTCACATCTCCTTGAAGATGTGTGTATGTATACTGAGTTTTTCTTGAAGCATTACAAGTCAGTGCATTAGGTAAATAATTAAAAGTTACCTGCCATATTATGCAGCTGGGAATTCTGTTGATTTATCAGTTTTCAGAAGAGACCTTACCAATTACTAATTTCTTAATATTTTCTGTTTCTCTTTTTTTGTTTTTATTGTTCAGTCTATCTTTTATTCTTTTTCTCTATTTATATTTTTTCTTTTAGCTGTTCTGTCTCTCACATTCCCTTCTGTCACTCTTTTATTTTATTCTTTCCTCATCTTTTTCTTTTCCTTCAGTTTTTATTTCTGCTAAGCTGACAGTACTTTCCTGCATGAATTCATTGGTCCTCTGAGTAGAAGCTTAATGATAGCTGTCAGGAATTTAATCTTATCTACAGTGCTTTGTGCTTGATCAGATGAGGTGTGTATGACTGGAAGACTAACTTCATGAAAAAAAGTCATAATTAAGAATCTAGTAGTTGCCCAGTTAGACAAATTTCTTGCCTTTTGAGGAGTCCAATTATTTATTATGCTTTTAAGAGTCCACCACAGGACCTTATCCTGGGCCAGATAAACCCCTATGGTATAGATGAACTTAATTTTTGTGTTAATGATCATATCCAAGAATCAGTTGTTGCTGGGGAATGGGGAAGAGAGAGAGAGAAGTATTTTATTTAATATTGTTGTCTGTTTCTAAGATTGTATAACGTTTATTGTATAGATTAATAATGGAGCAATGGTGGAATGATAGTGACAGGAGAAAACAATATGCAGAGAAAATCCTGTCTGCGTGCCATTTTGTAATCCACAAATTTCACTTGGAGTGTCCTGAAATCATTTCTGGGCCTGCCTGAGTCATGGCTCAGCCTGAGGAATTGGTTGTCCATTTCCAATATTCATCTCATTTATTAGTACTTGAATTTTATCATTAAGTGCAAAAACATTTCATAAAGAAATAGTCAAATGAGAACAGATAGTAGTAGTAGTAGTAGTAGTAGCAGCAATAATAGTAGTAGTAAGTGGATAAAACTAAAAGTGTGCTTATATGTGATGGAATTCTGTAATTTGTATAATACAGTATTTCATAAGAAAATCTTTTTTACGTATGAAATACAAAATAACATATAAATATCAGAATTTATTGTAATGGCTTATAATATCATATGTATTATGGCATTCTTTAAGTGGTAAATGAGAAATTTGATTAATCTGTAGCAGTATTGTGTGGAGTATGTGTTATCTTTATGTAGCCTTTAAGTCAGTGCAGATGAAGATTAAATTTAAACACTTCTAATAAATATTTATTTATGTTACTTATATTAACACCAGAATGTACATGGACTTTCCTGTCTTTGTCTTGCGTCTCAGTATACATTGAAAGTGCATTATGTATGCATATGTAGTGTATCTTTATAAAATTTATTTTCTCTGTGCCGTAAGTTTGCTAGACCAATGAGAAAATGAATCACCATCTAAAACTGGTTGAGAACCACTGAAAAATTCTAGCTATTAGCCTAGTTATTTTGTAGGGTTCTTTAATAATTTCCATTATTTTGCAATTAAGCTAATGTGCTTTAATAATATCTTGTGAGGACTTCATAGCCTGCCTTAGCTAATGATGTTAGTAGCTTTGTTTGCATCGCTGTTTGCTCCGTGCTTGCGGCTGCCGTGCTGCTGCTACTGTCTGAAGCTGTCATCCTAAGCTGCCGCCATCAGATGCTCGCTCACTACTGCACGGATGATGTGATGATGGCTCACCTCCTTGATACGTGCTACACCATTCTTCTCTGCTTAATTTTTCATATCATTTATTTTCTGCAAAGAAGTGTATAAAACTTTCCTTGGTCATTGACTATTTCTGGGTGTTCACCAATGTAATTATTGCCCAAAGCTTCTCGTGAAATCTGTTCAGTCAAACACACTAAGTGGTCAGTATGAGGAAAGTAAATGATTGCAAAACAACTGTTTGCTTTGAGGGTTAGGTTTCTCATGAATAATCTTTAGTAACCACTGAGGTAATTGGTACACTTACTAAAAACTTCAGATAATTTATGGTGTCTAATTGTTCAGAAAACAGATAATTTGAAAGTGAAAAATAATGTCAAAGTGAGAAGTGTAAAAAAAAAAAATCTGACATGAAGACTTGTCATATGAACTGTGAAGTTGATTGCAATGAACAAGGACAAAACGATGATTAATTCGTACATTGCACCAGAAGCATGTGGAGCACAGTGTTTACTTAGCATGTTTCGCATGCTTAACTTTAAGTAAACTCAAAGAAGAAACACCAAACCAGGTTTGTACTTGAACTATACTACTTTAGACATACAATTATAGCATATTGGTCCACTGTCAAAAGTGTACCATTAGATAATTCTCTTTGAATAATAACGTGTTTTAAAAATATTAAGTCACGCAGGAATTTAAACATTTAATTGTGAACTGTAATACATATTATGATGCGATTTGGTTTTATGAAACAGAAATAATTTACCATTTAAAGGAAATATAAAGCAATCATTCTCTGTTGAAATTGTATTTTTTGAAGTTAAATTTGGTTATGTAAGCAGAACCAACAAAATGCACACTTTTTTCATCAATGATTTAATTCAACTCTATTGTCTTCAAATTAAATTTGGTTATATTGTTCATAAATTCTTATGTGACTTTACAGTGTTGGACCCAGTGTGGGTATTTGTTGTTGCTGTTGGGACAAGCATTGCAGATAACACTTTTTACTTCAATGTAAATTAAGACAAGTGTGAGCAAACATTGCATAGAAGTAGTAATCCATTTGAATACATACTGGCCGAAATATCTGCAAGGCTTCTGTAGTTCTGCATGTTGTTGCATGTATTTCCTGTTTGGTTTGTTCTAAGCTACAACATCCTTAAACATGGTTTCCAGGATGGGAACGCAGTTACAGTGGTCGGAGTGACAGTGACCTACCTTCACATAGTACCATGTCTTCTGCTGATCACAAAGTGAGGATTCCTCATTCACTGTCGCCTGATAAAGATGTGATTGGTGATTTTGGAGACAGTGATATTGAAAGTGTTGTAAGCATCACAAGTAGTGCCTTCTCCACTCAGTCAGAGCGTCCACGTGGGTCCAGAGGGCTTAGGTGAGCGTGTGTGTAACTTAATTACAAATAGTAAAATTTAATTCAAATTGAAATTTCTTGTTTGTAATGACATCCACAATACTGTATTGTAATCTTAAATTAAAATAAGAATCATGCACAGGTTCTAAAGAGGTAACATTTTGGAATACACAGCTTTCATATTCATGAATGTATTTTCATTGGAAATGTTTGCATATGCAAAACTGCAAATCACTAGCAGCAGTGATAAAGTAAATTACTTTTCTAAACCTTCCAGTAGATGCTTGAAGTGAAATAAATGCACATTTGTTTAAGGTTTTTCTCAGTCCTGCAGGAATGTGTTGGGATAGTATCTCAAACTAGTCTGTAGTCACTCCCATTTTACTGTTTGTAAGACAAACTTTCATTAGTATTGTACAGCATGAAATAAAAGTGGCATTATTAAACAAGCCATAATTAAAAAAAATATGCAGTTCCACCCAACGTGCCTGAATCCCTCAAAGTCTTTGGCAGTGGTTGAGGCATTGTGTGGAAATTGTGCTGGACATTATCCAATTTCTAAGGTGTACTTTACGTACACAATGCTTAAGTGAATCAGTTGGGTCACATGAAATGCCTCTAGCTTCTGTTAAGGCGTTGTCTGGTTCAAATCTTGACTGGAACACCTCCTATCTGGACTGAAATATTTTATGAATTTTATTAGTCTTTCCAGGTAAATTTTGCAATAAGACCTTAAATTAGGCCAAAAAGTCATCCTTTTACATCCTTTCATATCCATTATTTACTAATACCCAATTATTCAGTGCTTTATAGTCTTGAGTTTCTGACAGTTTCATTAATTCATACATACATATATACATACATATATATATACACACACACATACATTACGTACATACATACATACATACATACATATATACATACATACACACACACACACACACACACACACACACACACACATACATATATGTACTTTCCATGGCTCCATAAATGTGTCTGTCACAAAGACAGTAAAATGTGGAGCAAATCATAAATATACAAATATACACAATTTTTATTACTACAATAACTTTACAAAACAATATTATAGATAATCTTTATACACAAAAAATTCATATACATAGTACAAGGAGTGTGTATGTAGGTATTTTCTTAAGTTGCTTTGAATTTTGCCTTGTCATTCTTGAGGACTGTCACACTAGGTGGTAAATTGGTGAAAATGTTGATGCCAGTTTTTTTAATTAAAAAAAATGCAAGATACATTGACATTTGGTCTACAAAGATGGAGCTTATTCCCTGTACTAGTACTGTGTATAGATGAATTTGAAAATTTTCCTGATTAGTGATAATGAGGTTCATTAATGAATGTATATACTGGCATGGAACAGGTGGAATTTTTAATAGTTTAGACTTCTGTATTAGGTTCTGGGTTGTGCACTAACCATAATTACCATAATTCTGACAATTTAGTTTTGTAAAGTGAAAATCTTCCTACTGTTGGAAGATTTACCCTAAACACTTCTTCCATATTTTATAATAGAATGAAACCATGCATAGTAAATTGATGTGAGAGTGTTTAATGTTACTGATATAGACAATCAACCTAATGGCATAACATTCCCCACTTAACTTAGGAATCATTTGTTCCATATGGTTCTTCCAATTTAGGTGGTTATCAATTTGTAAACCAAGAAATTTTGTATTTAACATCTCTTCTATATAATTTTCTTTATAACCAATACGTGTATAGAATGTGATGAATTTTTTGTTATGAATTTCATTATATTCTTTTTATCTAAATTAGAACTAAATAATTAACAGCAAACCATTTGATAATATGAGAGAGAGCTATCCTGTCTCTCCTTAATAGTGTCTCAGATAAAGCACATACTGATGGTTTTTTGTGTGAAGTTATCAGTACAGTCCATCTTCTGCCTCTAAAAGCAGATCTCGGATATGAATAGAGGAGGAACTTTAAAACATAAATAAAATTTTATAACAGGGGAGCATTTAACTGATAAGCCACATGCTATTTTAAATTAAGTTGAAGTATGTGTGAGGTCAACTAGTGCCTGTGTTAATTTCAAAGACGATGAAGCTCTTGACAATAAAGAAATCAAAGGCAGCATAGCATGGTAAACAAAGTCAACTTCATGTGATTGTATGGAGCAAAGATAATGCAGATTTAGCTTGTAAAGCTGGAGGGAATGACAGAGATAGTGTCATTTCAAGTCAAAGAGTGCAACAAAGGCAACCCATAGTAGTTTTGTATGTGAAACAGAATAAAGAAACTCAATAACACATTCTGTAGACCAAACAAAGTTGGTTGTTGTGAGTACCATTTTAGCAGATAATATTAGAGTGAAAAAGATGGTGAGATGAGAAGTGGAAGAGTTTTATTTTTTAGATGATGCTTGTATCATGCACCAGGCCAGTTAAGATGGTCCTGCTATGCCAGACATTTTTTATAACTGGATTTATAGTGGCAATAGAAGGGCTTAAGTCTGTAGTGAGAACTCAGCAGCATTAGTTACCAGTTGACAGTACTGGTAAGGATGCATATTCCTGTATGTCTTTCATTAGTGAATTGCCTCTTGAAGAGACATTTAGATGTAGAGTTTCTGATGAGGATAATAACAGGTTTTTGGCAGACACTGAAGGTCCTATAGCTGTTAATGTAGATAACATGGAATTTTCAGATTACTGTAAAAGTAAGAAGCAAGTAACTAGTGTGGGACATAAAATGATTAGCATCAGCTTTTGTACTGCTGTTGGCTGTTCTTCAGAGTGTGTTGGTAACATGAATAGTTGTTATCCATAATAGCACAGCTTTGTTAAATTTCCATATTGCAACAGGCTTTTGGTTCACAAATGCCAGTAACTGATAGTCATACAGGTAATGGTGATGCTTTTTTACCTCTTGCTTACTTCTTATGTTATTACTCACAATTTGGAACTGCAGTAACATTTCTTTTTGACTTGATGACAAATGTGTAATGAAATGTTTTCCTGTTGTGCAATGCATACAGTGACTATGGCAGTAGCAGTGTAGGTGGAGGGGTCCAACGCATGGGAATGCACCACAGTGGGGCTCAAGGGGCCAACAGCAGTTCAGGGAGTAAGAGAAACACTTTCACCCGTAGTCTGTCAAATGCAGATGTTCCCCCAGATGAGAAGGCTGGTAAGTGTAAAAATGTACTAATTACATACAGAAAAAGAATTTATGTATGTTATATATTATATATATGTAATATATCTTATACTGGTAACTTATATTTGTTACAAAATACCAACTGCTGTTTATCACAGTTATTGTGTATTGTTTATGACATATGCATTTCATACCATCATCAGCAAGGTCTTCTAAAAATGTGTTTATCTTAAACAGTAAATAATAATTGTGATAAAAGGCTGTTGGTACTGTATAACAAACACAAGTTACTATATAAGCCACATGGAGGGCACATGTCAAATACCAGTGATTTAAATTAGTTGGAGGTCATCTGATACCACATATCTCACAATTTTACCAAGGTTTCTTTCCAGTTTACCTGTACACAGGAATTTGCAGTAACAACTATATTAATCTCTTATGCCATCTTTACTGATCCTGTGGATTTTTCTTACGAAATGTGACAGTACTTTTTTAATTCCTTCTCTGCTAAACTGGCCATTAATATTTGTCCCGAAGCAGTGTTTATTTACCTCCTGTACCAGTCCCTGTTGTTTCTTTTCTGATAGTAAATAACTTGGTAGGTATAGTACTTTTGGAAACTGAAAGATGCTCAACTAGTCAGAAAATTCCTCAGATTTTATGGAACCTGAGTGTTTGTATCATGGGCACAAGGTTCCATCTCTGAGTCCTATATTGAGTCAGAGGGATTTAGTCCACACCCTAGTACCCTGTTTATTTCCTTGTGATCATTCCAATATTACTGTCTCATATGTTCCTAGGTCAGGTTTACCAACCAAAATTCTGTATTCTGTGTCATGGATGCTCCATCCTTTGCTAACCCATTGCCCATGTAATGTACCTGTAAGATGTGCTCTTTTCAGGATCAGTCAGATGTCAGATAACGGTATACATGGAGAGGAAATTTCAAATGCTGCCATACTGCTACATATTGTACAGATTAACAGAGTGTGAACAAACAGAAATGTTAGCCATTTGTTACAAGTGAAGACTCATATTTCCTTCCCCTGCATAACTCCACAAGTGGTCATGAGTGTAGGACTGGTTAATGCTGTGCACATAAGGTGTGCCATACTTCAGGATGTTATTTTATGTCATTTTGAGTAAAAAATGCTGTACCAATGTATGGTCTATATGAACCATTACATCACTATGAGCATTGTAATGTATGTATGTGGCTGCAATTGAAAATTATATTATACATGTATTTTTTCATGCCGTAAGCACAAAAAGAAAGTTTTGGTCAGAGAACACCACAAAAGACATCTGGCCATTAAGTCTTAACCAACTGTACACCATGTGTCCCATAACATCACAAAACAAAGGCAGCAGTGAAGTTTTATCCTACTGTACATACAACACTGAAATAAAATTTTGTCAGAAAACACCATTAAAGATAGGTAAAAATTTTTAATTGTGCTACCAATCAATTGTGTTAGAGTACATAATTATATTGCAACACAGAAAAAAATTAGTTATGACTTTGTGACAAGAGCACAAATTTCCAAAAATGTAGAGGTTAAAATGCTAGGTGCCAGATGAATGGTGTGAAGCAAGTTCCATACTGAGGTCCCACAAGTATTAGGTTCACCCCTGGATTAGATGATATCAAAGATTGTAAATTTTCAATAATATTGCCTGGATCATTGTTCAAAATGACCTCCATAATTCTATATGCAAAATTCTGTGCATCTGAAAAGAGAACTGTGAGGGACTTGTGTTTACCAAAAGTAGGAGTCAGCATGATGGTGGTTTATAGGAACTGATACCATACAGTAACATACAGTATTATGAAACAGTAAAGTGTTTGTGGCGATGTTGGAAGGTTGACATACGGCCATATGTTGATGTAACACTTTTTACTTGAAGTGAGTTGTGTAATAACCTCTAAAGTTTTGCACACTTTATGTTGTAAACTGTATATTGTGAGATTCTGTAATTTGTAACCCAAGTTCTGTTATTAAATGGGTAGTGCATAGTACTGTTTTTTTTTTGTGAGTGCTGATGAATACATTGCCTTAGATGTACAAGCCACCAATGCATTCATTTCTGTGTTATTATTTGTTGTACCTCATGTTAGATGGAAGCCTGAGTGACACAGCTGTGGGACACATTCATGGTATGGATGGATCACGCAGAAAGATGGTAGGAAGCAGTGAGAGGAGTGGGAAGCCCACGGCAGGTGGTGGAAGTGGTAGTTGCCAGTTCGTGGGTTTAGGAAAGAAAAGTAGTTCTACTTCCCAGCTCTCAGCAACAGGTAAGGAAGAATTCTTTCTTCATTTTTTTCAGTGTGTTCTTGCTCTTTTGCTCTCTGTCTTTCCACTGTATGCAAAACGTCCTGTTGGATACTTGAGGGCATATCCAAAATTTCCTGAACTTATTTGATATGGAATATGCATTTAATTTGTTACTGGTTGATGTTGCCTCATCAAAGTAGTCCTCTTCCAAGGTTATGCTGCAGGTCCATTGTTTCTGCCAATGCTTGAAGCATGGTGGAACTCCTTTTTTGAAATCACATTAGGATGGTCAGTGACTGTTCCTGAATTTTCAGGAGATGCTGGAAACAATGATCTGGTAGCCACAGATAACCATAGTTCTGTTCCCAGAAACAAGAATAAATCACACTGAGAAAAATAAGGCAGGAGACTGAGGGTGGGGGATGACAGTTATATTTTTAGCAGACAAAAATTGCTGCAATCCCTGAGCACTGTTTGGTGTACTTGATTTCTTAGGCTTTGCAAAACCTCCCAGTAGTAATGTTGGCTAGCCATTTAACCAGGAGGGTCAAATTCCTGATGAACAATGCCCTGACATTCAAAAAAGATGTCAGTATGCTGTTGATGTCTGTCCTGGCTTCTCCGGCTTTCTTCAGATGTGGACAGGTTGGGCTTTGACACATAGAGGAATGCTGTTAGGATTTTGAGTTGTAACAGTAACCCAGGTTTTGTCTTGTATTGTGACCCTTGAGAGAGAGTTTCTGTCATTTCTGACCCCATCCAGCAGTTCCTGTCACACAGGTGCATGCTGCTTCTCTGCTCATCATTGATCAACCAATACACAAATTGCACAGATCTGCTGCACATTCAAGTCCTTCTTTAGAAGATACTGGCATATTTCATATGAGAGGCTAACCTGCCATATTCATCGGTCTTCACTGATGATGAATGTATGTTTTTGCAACCTGTGGAGGAACAATCTGAGCTCTTAAATCTTGAAATGCAGTTTCCCCTTGTTTGAATTCATAAAACCTCTCAGAAGTCCATGTTCTCCCTATAGTATTGTCACCAAACGCAATTTTGAGCATTTAACACTTTTCTGGTGCAATTTTCCCAGGTTTGAAGTAAACTTTAATGCAATTACTTTGTTCCTTGAAATCAGAGAAAATTGCAGTTCACATGTAACACACAAACAGTAAACACTCACTGCAAATTATTACTGAGGATTATGCCTCAAAACTCACTGCACTAACTCTGAAGCTAATGTTTCCAGGGCACCATGTAGGAGAAGGCTGTACTGCTTATTGTACTGGATCCTAGCAGCAAGTTCAGAAAGTTTTGGATGTGCCTTCTTAGTCTCACATATGTGTAACGTAAATTATACTGAGCCATGTTAATAGTAATCTAACCTGAATATGTGGATTCAACTGCAAAATTTTAACAAAAGACCTGAACCTGGAGACCTCAAATTCACATGAATAAAGAAAATAAATCTCTGCCTCATATGTATATTACTTCAACTTACTCCTTAGTATCCAATTTTTGTCTAATATTTCATATTCTCAATTAATGATGCAAATGATTATTTTTTATTTATTCTTAAGCCATTACGAGTATAGTCCATATCCTTTGTGTGTAATTCATGTATTACAAAATTCTGGACCTCATGTTTTATGTTAAGATCATTTGTAATTCTACAAATGTTGAAAGCAAGATGTTTTGTTCAGAAATATTGTACAGAGTGTTGAGAAAAACATGCAACACCAACAAAGTTTATACCTCTATGAAGTGACTAGTGGGAAATGTGAGAGTTACCACTGCACACTGGAATGATGGAGTGTGAAGTCAGGTAAACAGTGTACAGTGTGCAAGATGGTGTGCAACACAGAGGAGCCACCTCAGATCACCTGTGATTTAGTAGTGAAGTCTATGTCCACACTTATATGTTTGTGAACAAGCCGAACACCTCCACTTATGAAAACTATACATAGTCATGGAGAAACCATTCAATCCCACAAAATATTTTGTATGCTTTGCAATCTTCAAGTAAGTGCTTGTTGTTTAAATATTTCTGGAGGGCACCGTAAGAAGCTGGTGGTACCTGCAGCAAATGCAGTATTAGGCCATTCCAGTCATTTATGGAGCAGACCACATGGACAGAACAGTTTTCCATCAGAATGGTGAATGCCACATACAATGAATGTCATCTTGGGCATACTGTATTATGTGTTTGTTAGCCAAGTCCTGTCGGATAAATTTCCAGAGCTCTTCCGGCATGGGTGGTCTTTGCTACCATGTTCCCCAGACATAAACTCTGTGGTTATATCCTTCACAGCTACCTCAGAGATTGTGTATATCACATCAACCCAACACCATTCAAGAGTTGCCAGTGGAAATTGAAGCTGGTGCTGAAGAGATTGCAGGTAGAATGTGTCTAACACAGTTAACATCTGTGAGATTTATTTACAGCAAGTTGATGGGGATGAAGAGCTCGTATTAAACATGTGTTCTTGTAAAGATCACTTGTACACAGCTGTGCATGAAAATCGGCTTTTATTCATGTATCATATGCTTCTGTCACCTAAAAAATTGTACATATGATGTGTATCAATATGTTGCATGTTTTTCCAATTACCCTGTGATTTCTGAATTAAATGTTTTTTTTTTGTGAAACATTAATGATGAGTGAATGTTCTGCTGTTAATCTACAGAACTGATAAACTGAACTATTACATTGTGACTTTAACATGGAAATTGTGTTTCTAAGAAATTATGCAACAAAGGAAACATTTAATGAAAAAAACTTGGTATGAAAAGAGTTAAAACAATAAAAAAAAAAGTTCAATTTGTTTTACTCTAAACATTTGATTATTCCTATGCTTTTTGTTTCGTTAAGTTTTTTTGCACTTACACCTCCTGATTTGTAAGGAGCATTATTATTGTACAATAGATTTCTGTACCATGATTTTCTACTACTTGTCAGAAAAATCTGAAATTTAGTTTTCTTGTCTGGCACTGTAATTCTCACAAATAGAATGGTGTTTGGGGGAAGGTATGTTGCATATCTGTATAGATGTATGTAGCATGATGAATGTGAAACTAAATAATATAACTTTGGAATATGTTACAAAGGCAAGTGTGTCATTCCATATCAAACTATACATTGATTTAGTTCACAATGATGGGGTTTTTTTTAGCATGCACATGCATATGTGTATGCAGTATACCCACATGGGCATCAATAGTGGCTGGGTAAATACTGAGATTCATTCAAAACTGAGAGTGATATAGATGCTTAAATTACTTTATAGCGCTCTAATTTTATATCCAAGAATTCTGTTTGTGCTTTCTGGATTACCAATGTGAACAGACTTATTCAGTCTGCATTAGCCATTATACTGGAAAATAGCATTATTTAACCTAAGGTCTTACACATAAGGTCACCCCCTCCATCTGAATGGTTTTAATTTTTGACATTAGCAAGCATGAATAATAATGAATAATCTCAAAGGACAAGAATATATTTATTTCCTTGCATATTTACAACATTTGTGATATATGTACATTCTGGAGGCTTCTGAACTGCTCTGCATTATGGATATATTTCGTCTTCTTAGAGATACAGACAGTGCCTGCTTGCCTTACTCATCCTAGAATTGTGGCCCTTCCTGTTATAAATTTTTGGGTTTGTTCTCACAGTACCATTTATTTTTCTGCATGAAGTAAAATATTTTGACACACATTCCTTTGTATTTGTTTCATACCAATATCTAAAGTGTTTTTAAAGTTTCATGATGTTCTTACATCATTTCAAGTAGCCATTCATTATGTGAATGGTTAAACACCTTTAACATCTTTGGCTAATTTTTTTATTTAAAGAATTTATAAATTTTTTTGTTCGTGTATGTAGATCATTAATATCATTCACTGTGCATGTTTTTATGTCATTGTATGTTTCTGAGATCAGTTACATGAATTTTGCTTCTCACCAGAGATAAGATAATTCAATCTTTAGGTTTCTTTGATCGTGCATCATGAGCAAATTGTGAAGAGAGAGATAAAACCAACAAGATGCAACAATCAGATGTTTATTATCAACACTGTCTCAACATGTTTCAGGCATCATTGTGCCCATCTTCTCCTGAAGATGGGCATAATGATGCCCGAAACATGTTGAGACAGTGTTGATAATAAACATCTGATTGTTGCATCTTGTTGGTTTTCTCTCTCTCTTCACAAGATAATTCAGTATTAATATAATTGCGTAATAGGCAGGAAATCATAATGCTCTGAATAAGTATTTTGGACTCTTACCATATGCAGTACAGTCTCACCCATTATTAATCCATAAAGGTAAAATAATGTGAAGTTATCCCTTTGCTTGATTAAGCATCATACCAGTATGGAGTATGAGAGAACAGAGATATAGCTTTATGCGTTCTTAACCTTGGCGATGGAAGTGAGTTTTTATTGTCACAGCCTGGCTACTTTAAGTTAGCACAGGTATTAAAATAATTGCAGTTGACTGGCAAAGTCAGTTTATTCAAGCAGACCATATCTTGGTTTTACATTTTGTAATGAATAGCATTACAATCTAAAATTTCCATTGAACCATGACTATTTTTCATTTGAAAAATGTAAATCATTTATCCTTTGTTTATGAACAGTTGATGTATGATTCATATCTTTTTTGCTGCAGTGTAGAGGTCAAACCTGGATCTGCACTCTTTGCATAAGTTGTCTTGATATCGGACTCAAAGATTAAGAGTGAATGAAACCAAAACCATACTTTTCACACACACATTATAGATCAGTGGTTTATTGAGGCTTATGTCACTTAATGACACTACTTTAACTCCATAGTTGCATAGTGTCAACTGGTATAATGATTGTATGGAAGGGACAAGAATGTGGATCACATGGTGGTAAGTTATTTTAAAATTCTTTTCTATTATTTGCCTAAAGGCCTGTTACTGGTGGTCCTTGGTTCAAGTCCAGATCACATATGCTCAGTGGTTAGGTAGGTAAGTATGGTTGGCTGAATTAATTATAAATTTATTAGCATACAAGTGAAGTGGATAATGACACATTGGATCGAGGTTTAAGTGCCAAACTAGAATATACAGACGTCAAGGCCATAAGACATCATGAGTAAGGTGTTATTGTTAGGTTTATGCCCTTATTTGTTGTGAGGAGGAATTCAGCTACTCTAGCTGAGGGTTAGTGGCAGCTTTTGTTACTCTAATCCCTACTATAAAACAATGATTTGCACTTTTGGCCACAACACAAAAATTACGACATCTGTTTTACGAGAGAGTCAGTGGTCTGCAATCCAACCCAAGCTGGGTTCAGAAAACAATTGGTTTTGTGCCCTCTTGTGTGCCAGACTAGAAGAACAATACTATCAATCAAGACTCAGTAGTGGTAAAATATTCAGTGCAGTTCATAACTGATACCCATTGTGTAACAAGAAAATTAATAATCAGTGTTAAGAGACTTGGTGAATTGTCTCCAAACTAGTATGCTGAATAAATTGGTCTGTCTCTCCACACCTGTGTCTCTGTAAGATCAGCACATGATATTCCCTGAGAGGAGGTTATGCTCAGTGGCTGAACTATTCTGGTAGTTGAGCGTTATGGTGATTTGGATGGTCACAGAGTTTCAGGGAAGTCATGAAGTCCTCAGGATAGCTGATTTCTGTGTTGAGATTCAAACCTGGACCCTCCTGAATATAAAGCACAATTCTAACCATTTGTCTGTGGCATTCAGTGTAGATTTTTAGACTCAGTGGCAGATCTTAATTTCTTTATACATGTGAATTCTTTTCTTGCTCTGTGCTTGTACACTATCTCAGGTTTCTGGACAGTGTTTTTGTCAACATAAAAAATAAGCCAAGCTTACCATTAATAGTAAAGAGCGATACTGAACATTTGTGATATCCTATATGTAGTTCAGTGTATGTATGTATGTATGTACCTGTGTATATGTGTGCCTGTGTGTGTGTGTGTGTGTGTGTGTGTGTGTGTGTGTGTGTGTGTGTGTGCAACTGGATTAGAAGAGGTCTCCAATTTTCAGTAGCATTTGGACACACACATCTATGCTTGATCCAAGAATAGTTTCACCATTTGCATTTAAATGTGGCTTTCCTGAAATGCAAGGTTCCTGTTATAATTTAATAATTTACAGTAAACTACTGTAATTCTCCAGCCTGAAGTTCTGATTTTTCCTATGTGTGAATTTCAAACCATATAAGCACATGAAGGAGTGGAGGTAAAGCGCCGCTCATTTTTAAACTTGGCACTGTATGGAGGTGAGTGATTATCTTCATGCTTTGGCTCTGTCACTGGGAGAGCCCCCACAGTACTTCCAGAGGAGGAAGCAGGTTGAGAACCAGAAGCATGTAATTATTACCTGGCGTGTCATTGTGTATGTTGCAGGGGCAATTATTGTGCTTGCTTTTCATGTACAGAAAGTCCCAGAAAAAAACATTCCAATATTCTCACCAATGGTATGGTCAAAGGGACACTGGCCTTAGTAAAGTTTATCATGACAAAAGGAAATACTTCATCAAACGATCACATGTTGATGACTCTGGGCTGGATGAACATGGTTTGATTTAACAAGGGCAGGTACTTATTTCCATATCTGATAGCTCTGAGGTTAAAGTTTACCTCCACTCCTTCATACATCTTCATGGAATTATGCTTGATTAAGCTCAGAATACATTTACTTATAGGCCTAACTTCCACACATGCTATATGAGTTTGTACATGTGTCAGTTAAGTTGGTGTAGTTACTACAAACTTACAGTTTGATTGTTGGCTGATGTTCTCAAATGTTCAAACATATTTGACAATGATACCACAAATTTTTGCAAGATCACCTTTCTTGTTTTTCCTCAAAAACATTATAAATCTTAATTTCTGAGGCCTCTAGAGAGAATGAATTTTTTTATTTTTATTTTTATTTTTGCCTTGGAGGAAACTTATATAGCAGTTTGACAGAAACAAACTACATATTTAGAAGGCCTTAGAAATCAAAATCCAGATTGTTATTCTGGAAAATACAGGAGGCAAACTTAAGTGGGAGTTAGAATGTGTTGCATTACTATGCAGTGTGCTTGAAACTGAAAGTTGAGTTACTCCACATTCTGCATATTCTGGCATATGATGGTTTAAGTGTCTTGATGGTGAAATTGATCCTTGATCTGAAAGAAACACATTCATAGCAGTGCAAAGGCTGTATAATATGCAGCAAAGCTTACACATTCTATTGTGTTAGGAACATTAGTTTTGTGAGTTGATACTAATAAAAGGCTTCTTACTTTGGATATAATTCTTAATAGTTGTTCTGAAACCTTTCTCATGATCTGTCCTGGGATACAAACATATGAAGTTGTCAGACTGTTTGTTTGCTCTGGCTAAAGATATAAATGTGAGTGCATATTTAATGTCCCAAGTGGTGACAAAGAAGAATGGTACCCTTGTTGAATGTGTATATATAGGTTTATTCTACTTCTACAACAAAATATTTTCATTAAATTTGGTTACCATTAATTAGCCTACTTACAGTTGGGTTGGTATTAGATAAGGGTGCATAATTTTATAACGTATTGACAGAATGAATTATGATTATTCTGATTCTTGTCCATAAGTTAAGTTATACATAATTATTCTGTTCTTAGAAGATTTAATCTACTGCTCTGCAGAAGAATGCATTGAAACCTGTACCTTGTGAACTAATTTGTAACAGAGGAAATCCTGGGTTTAAGTTCATTGCATTTAGACGGGCATTAATAGTGTGCACACAAGTGCAACAATATGTTTTACTGAAATTTCTTATTCATCTCCAGTTCTACAGTGTCCTTATTGTATCCCTCAAATACTATTTTTCAGTTTCTACTCTTATTTTGCCATGTATGTGGGCTACATTAATGTGATAAGTGAGCTAACAAGAAGTTATGGACAGTATTTGTCAAACAACATAATGAACTATATAGTTAAGCTGTGCTTGTTTACCGAATATTGCTAACCCTGTAGTGCAATACATTACACATTTTTTTTATTGGGGTATGTTATAATGAATTTCAGTCACTGAACCCTTTGGTCAGATATCTGTGTATTATGTTTCAGTTTAAAAGTATATAAGTTAGCATGGAATTGTTCTGTATAAAGTACCTATTTAGGTAATTATTTGTAAGCTGACTCGTGTTGTTCTTAATTTGACAAGATCCATGTTATATTTTTTAACCTACACTACCAAGCTGTTTGTCTATGTAAAAATCATTGCCCTTTCAGTTCCATACTCTTATTGATGGATGATGTTTTTGTTGTTGTTCTGTTGCCCTGTGGCAACTCCTGCAGGTCGCAAACGTAGATTAGGTTTTGGGCGTAAAGGCAAAACTTCATTTACCGTCCATAGAAGCGAAGAGGTTTTGCCAGACGACGTACGCCACCTGGTGAAACAAGGCTCAAGTGCGTCAAGTGATGGGGAGGGCTCACAGGATGGAGACAGGTTCGACAGTAACTGTCCTTTCCTAAATAACCCTTTCCAGGACCTACCATATCCAGTAGCCTGTCATAGATAACTGATAAGTTGACTGTAGCTGTCAGATAGGTTTATAAGATGTGAGGTTGTTTAGCCACTTTTTTATCACAGCAGATAGATTCTGATTAGTTTTCACTTTATTAGGAATTATTTTGTTCTACAGAACCCCAGTGTGTGCTATATGTAGCTTTACACTATACAATGTTTGTCACTTATCAGTTACAGAAATGGAGGTTGGTCTGGAATGTACCTCAAACTTTAAACCTATCACAGTGAATAATGAATTAATTTATTTCATTGCAGAAATTATTCAGTGGATTTTTAAGGTAATTCTTCTGAGTTTCCCTTTGGTTTTCAGGAGATGTTTCTATCTCATTATTCAGCTGAGGTTCTAAATACAGATTCAGAGGAGGTGCCATACACAGTATTGGGTAGAAGTTTATTTTAATTTGAAACTGCCATAATTCTGCTTCCCTAAATTTGCAGTTGTATTCAAAGAATGCAGTTAAAATGTTTGTCATTTGCAGTATATATTTAGTACTTTCAATAGAAATGTTGACCTTAACTGAAGTTTTATACTGAATCTGAAATAAAACTTCCAAATACTGGATCACAGTGAAATGCCTGGTAATTGTACTACTGCACACCAGCTGATCTTAAGTCCTGAGTGTAGGCTCTTTACGTCTCTGCATGATTTATGCTCATGCTGTGAAGTTCAGATTCACAGTTGCACATACAAAATAAAAAATATTGTGTCTGGTTTTATATTCTTATCAGTATTTCATATATAGCATACATGTCAAATAAAATGGATGGGGGTGGAAAGATGAGGAAATAAATTTTTAATTGTTTATGTATTTATTTATTTATTGTTCATTTACCTATTGAAATTGAGGATTTTGGGAGGAACCTATATGCTGTAGCTGAGATTATATTTAAAAAAACCAACACCTGATGGTGAATTGAGGACCGAATAGTTCTTTAAGGTAATCCGATCATTACGCTGAACTGTTGCATAAGCTGATGCCAGGTACACAGTGACCAGTTTTGTTTCTGCAAAGTCACTATGTAAGTCTCTGCAGAAAAAAAAAAAATTCTGTAGGCTGAATCTTCTTCTGTCCAAATGTTATACAGTTCTATTTTGTAATGGGAAGCTGTTCACATTGATACTAGTAGCTGTGACCATAGTGGTGACTGGTGGTTTGAGGAGGGAATGTGCGATTGGTCATGGCCCATTTTCAGTTATTATCCTGTAATATTCCTCAAGTGGCTAAGGAAAACCAAGAACCCGCTGGTCTGGATAGCCAGTCTGTAGGCTAGATCTTGAAAGTGGGACATAACAAATAAAATATTTTGCCTCATCAGCCGTAACATCTGGAGGTTGTGTCACATGTTTGGTAAATGAAATCAGGTCTTATAGAAAAAGGGTGTGTGAATGGGATAGAAATGGGCCAGTTCAGGGTCCAAGGTGGGATTCTGTAAACATAATGTTAAATATCTCTGTCCTGTAAGAAGGGAATATCCTCAATTATTGAATTACAATCAACACTCAAGGAAGTCCTTGTCATGGACATTTTATTCTGTTTGCTCTTCAAATTTACTTACTGCATTAACATTGAATAATAATAAATACAAAACTTATTTCACATTCAAAATTACATTACATGTAGCACAATTGTAAATACAGAACAACTGCAACACTGTGTACCCTAGAAACATGGTTTGTTTCAGGTACATAATTGTACATACCCAGCATAAAGGTGATAACAGGAATAATAATAATAATAATAATGCATCTTGTTATTGTTTGCCAAATAAAAGAATAAAAACCTTTTTTTGCAGCAAGTTTATTCAAATTTTGCAGTATAACACAACCTTATGGACAATAGTGGCAGCATTATCATTAAGTACTTTAAGTTTACATTTGTCAGCTTTCAATTATGAGTGCTTATCTACATCACAGTATTCGAAATTTGTAATAAATACAGCTGCAATTATTTGAGCATATCTAATATTTACTCCATTAACATCATTTGGTTACTTCCAGCCTGTCTCATTTTTGTAGTATTTTCTGTGATTAAACTGATCATGCCTTTATTTTAAATGTGCAGGTTTTGAAAGTTTGAAGTACTGTCCTTTCTAAATGCTACATATCCACTTACCTTACCTTTTTCCACTTCACTATTAATATATGTCCATCCTTGTAGTAGATACATGGGGATATGGAGGACACAATTTTACTGCCATTTAGCTAACAATGCTGTCTTTAGGGACAAAAGACATGACTGTTTTTGCAGTGCCCAGCTTCTGAAACCTCACTTCTTTATAAAGGTTCACAGGCTTTTATAATTGAAAATGACTGACATCACTTACACCAATTCCACATCCAACCATCCCATTCACTCTGCAAGTCTGGAGGAGTAAGTAGACATCCACCAGTGTTCACAGTAGTAACAATTCAAATATAACTAAGAATGCTTATTCCTAAATTTAATAAAATTTTCATCTTGGACAATGTATTACATTTTGTACTGAATGTTTTGAAATATGTAATTTTCTTTTTAATGTAATTCACTGATAGATGATAAATTTTATTCTTAATACTTTATTATAAATTATGAGGAAAGTGAATTTTATATTCATTGATTATACGTTTAAGACAGAGTTAATGTGATATTTCATGTTACGTTCTTAAAATTCGTAACATATGGAAAATGTTACAGAATTTTCGAATCCACTTATATTCAGATATCCATAACTCCAAAATATAGTGAGATATGTTCAGAAAATATTAAAATGTAACACATTGTCAGGAGGAAAGTAACTGTTAAATATGACTGCTTAATATGCATTAAGGTGCTTCTCCTCCTGGCTTTCCATGGTTGGTTAAAGTCACTATACATTGTTATACACATTTAGAAATGTTAGTAGTGGCAAAATGTAGTGGCTTTTCTGGGTGCTCTATTTATGGGCTGGTGATCAAAATTAGGTGCTGCTGGCTGTGCTGAATGTCCACTTCGCTACTTAACAAACATAGAATCAAGCATTTTGTATTGTCTATTGTTCCTGTAGTGTTGTTTATTTATGTAATGTATTGACCACAAGAAGCACTGTCTCAGTAACTTGCAACATTCTGTCATATTCTTTTTAGGTCAAAGCTGTGAATAGAATGCAAATCATGATCAGTAATTTGGAGGTACTAAGTTATGATAGCAAGTGACTAATTTCTTACAAAAGTGTAGTGTTTAATTTTGTGCTAATTGGCTAACATTTGATTTTATTATCATCATAATTGCTACTAAATTATGTTCTATTAATGCAACAAATCAGAGTTGCTTCAATTTTTAGGCATGTTTTCAAAGTTGCAAAAAGCAACTATTAGCTTTGTCATGTCTGTCCTACTGCATGGAACAATGTGACTCCCTCCCGGATGGGTTTTTGTGAAATTTAATACTTTAATTTTTTGAAACTCCATCGAGAAAATACTAGTTTTGTTAAAATCTGACAGGAAAAACAGGTACTTTATGTGAAGCCCTATACACATTAATGATAATATCTCACTCAGTTTCTTCGTACAATGAGAGATGTGTCAAACAAAAGTTGTAGAGAAAAAAACACATTCTTTTTTCAATAAATTTTTTCTGAAAAAAAAATATATATATATATATATATATATATATATGTGTGTGTGTGTGTGTGTGTGTGTGTGTGTGTATGTGTGTGTGTGTGTGTGCACTTCACCTTAATTCACCTTAATTGGCACTGAACAGAAGTAATGTTGATTATAACTTGACAGAATGTCGGTGACCTGAGTTGTGCTTCAGTGGTTTGTAATACCCAGGACAAGCAATTTATATATTAGCATCATATATAAGGGCATGCAGTGTAGTACCATGTAGGGAGCTATAGGTAGATCAGTTAGCACCATAGTGCTGTAACTTGAGTTTCTTGAGGAGAGAAGGAAAAATTATAAGCATCTTGAATCACCAGGTAAGGATTTCTTTCCTACCTATTTTTCCTGTCATATATTTTCCTTGTTCCTACTGGTTTTATTCACAATATCAATAACCGTGCTTCAAATAAACATACAGTATTTCATAAAACATGTATCATCATATCTAACAATGTCAGTGATGATTCTTCCTTCTTCCCATTTATGTGGCACATTTTCAGAGAAATGTGTTTTATTTAAACATAAATGCTGTCTCATTCCATACAATAGCCAGTATACTTAAATTGGCAAAAATTCACTTCAATAAGGTATGTGATAAAACAAATCTTGGCAAATGGTTACAGTCAATGAATCTATTTTAGTTATGAATGGTGCTTTTGATGAAGATGGAACAAAAAATTATTGATCATGACTAGGAGGAAATTTATTTCTTTTTTTTACCGGGTAGCTTGAAACATGTAGCAAAAGCAAGCTGTATATTCTGTACAGTTCTGTAGCAATGTAAAGTGCATATGACTGATATAATATACAGGTAACTCACTGGTTACCATTACCTATGTATTTATTAGTGCTGGTATACTTTATATGAATGCAAGGTGATCAGAGGATTCTCTGAAATCTGGAATTAAATTTCCAACATTTTTAATTATGTTACTCCAAAGAAGTTGCTCTTTAGTAATAAAAATACATAAAAAGAGTTTTGAGCTTTCAGTACTCTATTCATAATTCAAGAATACAATAGGCCCATCTTCATAAGCTAAGAATTGAAAGAAAGACCTTTGAAACTAAAAGTGCAAACAGCAAACATTTTTGGTGCAGAAAGCAGATTCTGAAATATGATACTGGTAGCTTATTACTTTTTGCATAATTAAAAATACCACATTAGTCTCAGATGCATGCCCTTTTCTTGATGCCAATATGACCTCACATCCCCTTTCCCCTGACATTCGCAACACTGCTGAGATGTTTGGAGAAGTTCACCATTATGTGTGAGTATCATTACATATGTCTCAGAAAAGCAAATGAGAATACCCTGCCAACAGAAATGAACTACATGAAAGAGTAGAGATCTTCTGCACTAGAAAACTATTAACTTGCAGAAAAATACATGTTTCATCAAAATTCATTTCTTTTTATTTTACAAAAAAATACATGTTTCATCAAAATTCATTCCTTTTTATTTTACAGAAAAATACATGTTTCATCACAAGTTATTTCTTTATTGTACCACATATATTGCGTGTTGCTTGCAGTGTAGCCTGTGCTTACATTTATGGCTGCATTATGCTATGCAGAATATATGTCTTGGGCTAAGACACAATAATTATTTTCACTAGATATTCTTGGCCTGCTACTAAATATTCACAATGTGAATTAAATTTAATATATAAACACAATTTTTGGGTTTTAAACTGGGCTGAAGTTGCATTTTTATTATGTATTCCAACAAATTTTTGCATCAGAGATAATATGAAATCTAAATTTGGAGTAAAAATTGAAAGCTTGTAATTATTTCCAACAGGTCTGCAAACATTCTCTGAATTTCTTTTTATCTGAATGGAACTTGATTTTCAACAGTTACATCCATAATTAGATTATTTATATTCTTTTACAGTCTGTGATTATTTCACACAGAAGTGTTCTCCCCTAATACAAAACACTGGGAAATATTTTATCTTGTGTGACACCTTTATATTAAAACCTGTAACAAAACACAGTGTATCAGAAGTGAAAGGCAAACATGTTGTTTTGTTTATTTATTATTTTACAGTCTCAAAAGTCTTGACCCTATAGTAGGTGTTATTTTCAGTGGTTAATGTGTAGTCATCCAGTATGAGCAAATGCAGTGAATTTACAAGTGTGTGTATCTGCTTAGACAAAGTATGCCATGGAAACATGTAAATAATATTAGTATCTTTTTTTGAGTTTATGCCATGTTTGAATATGTGAAAAATTATAATAATTATAAAGCTAAACATAAATTTGTGGGATCCAGTTATTTGGCTGGTGTTCTCATTCGGTTGACTTGTAGAGGCTTGTTTCCCATACCACCCTGACTGCTTTTAAAGTTCATCCTGTATATTAATTTAACAGCTACAGAACCCATCTTCTGCTAACTATTTTGCTTGTTAAGAAAACACAAAAGTTTGTTTGTGTTATTATTTTCTTGGTTGTATATTTTCGTACCTGCAGAAGGTGGCACTAGAAACCGTAGCTCCCCTAGCAGCAAGAGTATTCAGCGGTCACAGGAAGTGGTTCCACCACTGCGATGTCACAACAACCCCTTCGTTGCGCCCTCCACAAGCCACCACCTACCCTCTAAAAACTTCACCACTGGTGAGGTTGGTGCAAGCAGTCTCAACAGCATTTCTAGTTCAGAGGGATCCACGTAAGTAACACAGTCATGACAGTACGCCAGGAAAAAATAAATCAAGACAAAAACAAGACAGTATGAGAGCAGGGAAAAATGACAAATTTGGATTGGAACATGACTTCTATATTGCGAGCGTGGATCCTCAATAATTAGGATATTGACATTTATGCACTTGAAAGGTCGTGATATAATTTCTTCTCTTATAAACTGTTTGTCTGCAGCATTACAAGGAATGTTAACTAGTATGGAATTCAATAACCAGGTATTCCAGGTTCACCACTATTGTGCTTTCATTTTGCAAGTTCCTTGGGGCAAAGCAAACTGAAAGATTATATTCAGATTCAGTTTTTACACTTTACTTTATTGGCTGGTTTGAATATTCATCAGCAACTAGCTTCACCATCACACTTGCAGATATTAAGCAGATTAAAGTGAAGTTAGGTTGCTTTCCTGACAGACTGTACTGATACAATGCATTATCTCAATGCGCACAAGAACTTGCATCCCATCTTATCAATATACTATGCTCCAACTTACACAAAAAAAAAAAATTTGCTTGAATTATAAATAATTGTGTTCATTGCAGTTATTCAGAATTGTTTATTTGTGCTAGATTTGTTTAGCTTATGTTCTATTTTAGTATGAAATGGGATGTTCATACCTACAAGTGTGAGTGTAAGTTAAGTGTAATAAATGCAGAATCAAGTCACTTTCTTTAAGTTATGTTTACAGGTTGCGCTGTGTAAAAATAAATAAAAATGAGATACATTACTTGTCTTTAGTGTGTACATTTTGTTTAGTCTTCAAATGATAGCGTTTACTTATAACTGTTTATGAAATTGACAGCCTGCATTCTCACAGTATTAGGATTTGAGAGTAACGTTTATTGCTTGTTCATGGGTTATTTAACAGCACTGTATCAAGTGTGGAAATTATGTAAAATCAAGAATAAGCTGTATAAAGTACGTAAAATTAAGTGTCATATGATGAGACTATCATGTATGGCAAAATCAGTCATGAACTGGAGAAGAAGTGGTTGTACCCTTTTTAAAAGTATGTTCTCTGATTTAGCTGAAGGGTTTGAGGAAATTACTGGAAGCACAGTCCAGAAAATCAGTGCTGCAGCTAATTAAATCATTGGCATTATGCCACCTGTTTAGCAGTATATCAAATGTTATGTATCAGCATATTTATTTCATTTATTAACTCCTTACATTTTTAAAATAAGGTAAATCTGATTTTAATTGTTTTCATCATTTGCTGTGTACACATTAATACCAAAAGAATACCACTGAATGTGCAATGAGAACAAACAAGATTTTGTTTTCACATCTATATTTCCTACATATTATGGCTGCATTCAGCCATCTTCAGGGAATAATGTGATACGGCTAAATTGTGACTCACAATTTATAGGTTTAAGGGCTTTCAGCCAAATTGTGACTCACGTTTTAGACATGTCCCAACATATTTGGTGAATGTGATGGGTGGAATAGCTTGTCACAAAGGGCTGGTATGTTCAGGTATATGATATGCATAGGAGACAGAAAACATTTAACCGCATGCATGACAGCACACATTTGTAACAAGAACACACATAATTATTTTTTAAGCTCTTGTGACCATGCATCATGAACGTAGGGTGAAGAGAGAGAAACCAATAAGATGCAACTAATCTGATGTTTATTGTCAAACATCTATCTCAACATGTTTCAGGCATCATTATGCCCATCTTCAGGAGAACAAGACTGTGTTCTACTGCATATGGTGTTCTGCACTGTAACAAGAGGGGAAAAAATCGTAAGATGTGAGAGCCGTAGTGTCTTTGTGTGGAATAATGAGTTGTTAACATAGCCGGGATTTCGTGTGTATATGTGTATGCCGTGGTGTTTAATTGGTATCTAATCCGTACATCAGCCAACTAGCCGGAGCCTAAAGCAACGCTACAAGGAGCACACCCGCTACATCAAAAGTAATAACCCGCAGTCTGCATATGCTCTCCATATCCGCAACAATCAACACGAATATGGTCCCATAGAAAAAACAATGACCCCTTCAAGCCCCTCAAGAACACCTCCCTATTAACCCCATACAAACATTTCTTTATACAATCACTCCACAAAGCAGGAAGGCTCATTTCCGAACAAAATCCTGGTGAACCTAACCCACTGCTCCAGCTAGCCATCAACTCCTCCTATCCTCCTACATGATTCGGCTAGTCAAACAGTAACTTTCACACAGTTCACATTCAAGTTCCACACAACCACAGCTAGCACAACCAGGTATGTACTCGGTCTATTACTAAATCACCACCCCCTTCTATACTAACACAACCTGTACTCACCCCACCCATCACCAGCACACTCCCCCCTGGCTGCACCTAATAATACCTACACCACACACCTCTCATCAAGCAGGCGCAACACATACATCACAACACCCACACCCAATACACCAGATCTGACAGACATATGGATTAGATACCAATTAAACACCATGGCATACACATATACACGCGAAATCCCAGCCATGTTTACAAATCATTACTCCACACAAAGACACTATGGCTCTCACATCTTACGGTTTTTTTCCCCTCTTGTTACAGTGCAGAACACCATATGCAGTAGTACACAGTCTTGTTCTCCTGAAGATGGGCATAATGATGCCCAAAACATGTTAGATAGACGTTTGACAATAAACATCAGATTAGTTGCATCTTGTTGGTTTCTCTCTCTTCACCCTACACATAATTATATTGGTTCATTTGACAGTAGTGATGTCATTGCTTACATGGACAGTATGGCATATGGTAAGTGTATCTGATGACTGCATCATGTGGATGGTGTATATAAATTAACTACAAGTTTTGCTGGATACGTGATGATTTCTGGTATTGTAAATTTTACAATTTTGTACTTTGTATTGTTTTAATTTACACAGTACATATGTTTACGACACACTGAAGTTTTATGCATATGTTGACAATATCAAGCCAGTAGTAACACTATTTCCTTGTCACATACATATTCACTGAAGAAGGCTGAACTTGACTGAAACATGTAGGAAATGTTTATGTGAAAATATGATCTTATCTGTTCTCAGTATACATTTGATTAAACTGATTGTATATTAGTAAGCCTTATTTCTTCTATGACAGTCACGTATTATTGGTCATTTTACAAGACTGTTATGTTATATATATTGTAAATATTTTGTATCACTTTACATACTGCAACTCCTGAACTTTTTTTTTAATTCATACTTCACCTACTGCATGGACAATTACTTCTGCACATTCTTACAAAATATACCTCATGAAAACATTGTGTGTTTAAAATTTCATACTCAGTATTGAGAAGAGAGTGTGAAGTTTCATTCAGTTATGGGTATGGAGAAATACAATATAATAGAATAGATAAAGTATGTGTCATTTAAGCATGTTTTATGAAGAAGACATTTCCTGTTATACAAGTAGATAATGCATTGTAAGAAGAGGTTTATCCCTCTGCTGAAGAACATTAAAAACATTAATTTCTATATGTGATAGAAAAGACTAGTTATCTTTGTGCTGTGTCCACCATAACTCTTCGGAAGAAGGACTCTCATTTACTTACAGAAAAGGAGGCTGATTTGGCCTCTTGAGGCATTGTAAATGTGGTGGTGGAGACAAGTATTGTAACATTACTGGGCGTATTAAATGAAATATAAAAGTCCTTTAAATTGTATGGAACCAAAATTAAGGGGCTATTAAGTGATCAGTGATAATTTAAAAAAAAACATGTTTTTAAGTTGCTATTTAATTTGGAACATAATATTTGAATGATAAAAGTAACAGATCGCACCCAAAATTATATAAAAATAATATTTTCCCATTAATTTTGACAAAATAACTTTAGTAAAAGTAATGCAATTTTACAGTAGTATGTAGTATAGTTTTTTTTTATAGGTCACCACTTTTATCTACTGTCTGAAGTTAATACATTAATCCCTCCTCTCTGCTTCTTCCATGGTTGAATAGGTGTTTCAGCTTGCATGCTCCTGCACTGTGCTTGCTGGCTTTTGCTCGCTTGTGTGGTTAGTGTTGCTATTTAATATTAGATTATATAAGATTTCCTTTATGACCAAAATCATTAATGTTAAAGCGATTTTAGCATGACTATGTTTTTTTTATCATGTTTGTAAGCTCTAATTGAATACTTTATCTAGTTTGGTTTCAGGATCAGTGTCAAGCAATGAGACCTTGAAAGACACTCCAGATGTGAGTCAGCAAAGCTGAAATGTCTTGAAGATTTTGTTTTAAATAATCTTGATACAAAGAATTTTTTTAAACTTTCCATATGGTATATTTTAATACCTAAATTTTGAAATGAATTATATTTGTATGTTCTGAAACATTCTTAAGGAGTCTCAGTTTATGGTGTCATAAATTTACACATTACTTCATAAAGCAAAATTTGCATAAATTTTCATTGAGGCATGCTGTTATTGGCAGTACGTTTGGTTTTGTAAGAAGTTCTTAGAAATCTTCACCAGCTGCAAGTATAAGAAGGAATTAGAAAAGTGACGCACTTTTCCCCAGTCTTTGGTGTTCTATCATAAAGTCTGCATCTTCCAAAAATAGAGTAATGTGAAGTGCAGATGTGTATTTTCAAAGGCTGATGAAGTGCAATTGTGTTTTTGTTATTTTTCTGGTACTACTCTGTAATAATGCTGACAGTTAGACTTTTGGATTACCTTGAAGTAATATTGAAGGAATGTATCAAAACTTGTTTCCCGTATGAGTCAAAAAGAGTAAATGCTTTTTCTGGTAATTATATTTCTTATTTATAATAATGTCTGATGAAATGAATATTCTGATTATGTTAAAGTGATAACGACAAAGGTAGGGTCCCAAAACTCAGATTTAAAATTCGGAATTTTAACTCAGTCGTTCTAATTTAATTTTATTTTTATGTGATACTTCGTTTTGACATCTTTCCATTTGAAACTGTGTCAATAATGAACCATTTGATTTTAATAAATTGTTGTTTGTTATTTTTTATCTGTCTGGAATGGCTTCAATTAGTTGACTTTCAATGTAGAAATACAAGTTCTCATACATGAAAATAATTAATAAGACTTGAATCCCACAAAACTTTACCTTGAAAGTTAATATCTTTTTTTGGAAATAAAATACAGACCAAAAAGAAGGAACACTGGTTTTGCATTGTTTAGCAGTGTGATATTGTATCATGTATCAAAGAGTAAAGTACACTGATCATTGACATTGTTTAAAATTAGTACATCAATATTTTATTTGTAATGTTATTCCCTGTTGCTGATAGACTTTTTTTTTTGATAAATTTGCTGACATTAGTGTAACACAAATTGAAAGTAAATATATAATCCATATGGGTGATAACTTTTGTTACATTCCCTTTGGTATGTTCCTTATGTCAGATTTGCTGGAACAAAATCTGCCTGATTTTATTTAGCACTCTTTCACTCTTTATCTGCAAATAAAAGCACTTTTTTGTGTTTTTCTTTATGGTTTAATAGTATCAATTCCATTGTACCCTACCTTGACAGTTGACAGCTGACATACTGCACAAATTGCCCTTTGAAGGCTAACAGTGGGCAGTTGTTTACATATTAAGAGTGTGAGTTTGTATATTGAGTCTTCCATATTCTCGTGATAGACTGTCTCATGTCTAAATGTTGTTATCACTGGATGTTCTGTCTGTATGTTTGTGTGGTATTGTAGATACACTGATCTGCACTCCAGGAACAGAGAGCATAAGATCTGCAAGTTTCTGTTAAATATCTTTAAGATATTAGTATTAAAGGTACTCGTAACATCCATTCACACACACACACACACACACAGAGTAGATTAAGTTTTCATGCAGTTTTAAATTGGAGCCTTGTTTCCAGAAAGTGGAGACTTCCAGACCAATAATGTCTGTCTTCTTCAGTACCTGTCAAATAAATGGAGCCACTGTAAAAATTTAGCTTGAGATCACACTAAAATTAGTCCCATCATGAACATAGAGTGGCAACTGCATGAACTGAAATTCTCTACTACGTTATTGTTAGATTTTCTAAACATAACACTTGTAATAACTTAGTGACAATGTAACCATTTTCTCAAGTATAATACTTTTTGTATGATCTAAGTTTAAAAAGTGCGCTGTTTTAAAATAAAACATATTAACTTGGCACTGCTACAAAGTATAGATTTCTGTTTTGTTATCAGTGCTGGAGCTACGATATATAGACATCTGCAAGCATGACTGGTTATAGAGATTTTTGTTTTTCATGTTATACTGCAGTAATTTTAAATATTAGAAATATGGTAACTGATATAATGAGGTTTGGTTTGCATATTTGGTTACATAATCCATGAATCACTGTAACAGTTTCATGAAATTTGTCATGGAGTTATGTTACTAGTGGATGCTACAAATGCTTAATAATGACATTATCAAATCTCCTGCACATAACATTATTTGAAAGTTGAAAAAACTAAAAGTTTGGAACTAGGCTCAGTCTAGACTGCATGCACACACACACACACACACACACACACACACAAATTGCTAAAGCTTCAGAGACTGTGTGTGGTTACTGTAGGTGTTTCTTACCAGGCAGGGGGGGGGGGGTCTTTTAAGAAATGATGTGAAATACAGAAAAAAATTACTGAATGTGTGCAGGCATGCACACACACACACACACACACACACGCATACACACACAACACTCAATACAAGCAGTGAAGCATTTATATAGTTTCTCTGAAAAGGGTCATCAGCCATGGCAATTGAGAAACACAGTGATGACGGATTATGCTCATCTGATTGTGTATGTAGATGTGAACACAAATTTCAGAAGTCATTTGGCTTCCAGTGACATGTTCAAGTGCTAGAATATCCTGGGTGATTTTAATGTTGGCCTGGGTGATTTGCTATCCATCACATTTCACTATTTGTAACATAATCTCATAGCATAAATTGTAATCATCCTGTTTTTAATGTCATATTTCTTATGACAGAAACTGGTTTCTCTGTAATGTATCTCTTTCAAACAAATTTTTGTTGTTGGTTAGACAACTTTTATTATTAATGGTACATGGTAAATTATCATTGTGCATGTTACTGTTTACAGGCAAATGGCACTTCCATACTGAGATATTAAAACTTGAAATACTCACCAAAGGCATTTTAGTTATTGTATAATCATTGTTATTTAATTCATTTTTCCACTCAAACAGTCTTTCAGTATGGAATTATAAACATATTTTACAGTGTAGTAAGTCTTCTAGGGCAGTCAGTTGTATCAGTAGGAATAAAACTCCAGTGTTCTGAAGGTTGTATTTTCTGTAATTTGTCAGAAAGAATTTTTATTGCACCTTGTAATCACCAGGAGTGTACCAACATTTCCAAAGGACCTGCTGTTTCCTTGTCAGGACATCTGACTTGATGTAGAGGCAGCCAGATCCTTTCAAACACTAGTACACTTCTCCCACATTTAATGGTATCACACTCCAAAAGACAGTATTTTTTGTATTCACCACTGCGAGAACATCAGGTCTCATATAAATTGAGAGTGTGTGACAGCAATCTACTTCAGAGAATATTTTGACATCAGAGAGAGGAGTAAGGGGAAAATGGAGAAAAATGCATAATGAGAATCTTCTTCTTGGGCTCCTTGGCCCTTGAAGATGAAAGAACTGTGGTCCTTTGGAACACTGGAAGCTCATTAAACCAGCTACTCAATATCATCCCAGAAGACCTGAGTAATCAGGACATTTATAATTTGTACTTTTTACAAAATATTATTAGATTAATCAAATGAAGGAATATGAAATGGGCAGTACATATGACATGATGGGAACTACATTCACAATTTTGGTTAGAAAACCTGCAGAATGGACCACTTGGGAGATACAGGCATTAATGCGAAGATGAAATCAGTATGTATCTTGTAGACAATGTGGGTTTGGGCAGTAATCACCTGCTTCAGGATAGGATCCAATGATGGGTTGTTGCAAGCACTCCAATAAACCTTCAGCTCCATTAGACTTGGGGAATTTCATGATCAGATGAGCAACTGTCAACTTTCCAAGAAAGCGTGTGTGTCAAGGAGTTAGTTTTTTTCTGATGATGTAGGCAGAAACAGCCTCCAGTATGTCAGAGTTTTATTCCATAAACACTCTTAATTATGCAAGATGGCTACATTGAATTTAGTCACTGTAAAAACTTTAATTCCTCTATATTACCATAAATTTGCATAATATTCCCTTGTGTATAAATATACCATTTACATGTGTTATGTGTCAGGTGGTCTCCGTCACTGCGGTTAGCCCAGGATGGTGGGCAACTCTCAGATTTTATAGATGGGCTGGGTCCGGGTCAACTGGTGGGTCGACAGGTTCTAGGTGCACCTGCACTTGGTGATATTCAGCTCAGCATGTGCTACCAGAAAGGTTACCTTGAAGTGGAAGTCATACGAGCTCGTGGCCTTCAAGCACGGCAAGGCTCTAAAGTATTGCCAGGTAAACTGGAGGCTTACAAACTTTCAGTTTATAGCTAGTTTCTAGACCAAGATTTGAAATCAAGGCCTTATCCAATATGAAAGTGGGCAAACTAACCATTTCACTCTAACACATGGTTTGCATGTTGTAGTAATGTATGAAACATAATGAACGCACTCTGAACATAAATGCACAATCCATTGCATTAAGTCCAAAAAAGTCTGTAATCACAGGCTTCAAACAATTCTGCCAAGCAAGATTGCCCAAGTGGAAATTCTTCTGATGTATATTTGGAAGGTGCCAGGTTCGATATTGCCAGGCACACCAGCTGTCCTGTCTTAAGTTGTTTTAGTGTACCTCTGTTTCTACAGACACATGCTTGATTGGTACCTCATTTATACCATAGTTGCTTTCTTCAAAATACATTCCATTTTATCAATGACAGATTCCAACACTGATGATATGCTGGTATTTATAATGTATCTTTTGAATCTGGTATTTTTCCAGACTGGTTGATTATGGCCGGAGTTATACCACTTGTCAGAACAGTGGATACAGACTACATACAGAATTATAGACCAGTATTCCTGTTACCTTATTTTAAATATTAGAGAAACTAATTTATTATACCACTATATCTTGTGTGTCAAGAGATAATATATTAATGAAGGCCCAGAATTGTTTCAGGCACGAGAGATCAATAGACAGCAATATAGGACTCCGTAAAATTAATTGGAATATTAATGAATGCATATACTGTAAATCACAGTATCTTATAAGTGTTACAAAAAAATTATGGTTCAGTTCATTTCAATCACACTGAAAAGTTTGTTGCAATAAACTAGAGTGATAGTAGGAATTCTGCATGGAATACATATATTTCTTCTTTATTTTTGTTTTATGTAAGTTATCTTTTATTAATATTTATGACGCAGAGAGAGTTTTATTTGCAGATGCTACAAACATGTTGGTTACATAAAATATGAAAGTATCTTCAAACGCAAAATTAACAAGGTTATGGAGGAGCTGCAGTCATGGTTTCAATCAAATGTCCATATGATAAAACAGGAGGAATAATTGCAATGTCATGTCATACCAAACACAACAGAAATTCAATAAAACCCCAATTTTCAGGCATATTCATTACTGAAAATACAAAACAGGATGTGCGTGTGAAGTCACTAAGCTCAGTAGAAATCCATTGAAACCCGTATACAATTTTAATGGTATTGTCTATAAATAAGAATCCAAATTTTTAGGCATATATATATATTGGTGAAAACATGAAATGGTATGTTCATGTGATGTCACTAAGCTCAAAATATGGGAAATGTGTTATGTCATAAAATTTGTAAAGGATATCAGGAGCCCATATGCCATGTAGATTGTCTGTTTTACTAATTTTCATGTTCTTCCAAGGTATTGTATAGTTTTTTGTGCTGGTAATACTGCAAACAAAGGCGTCATAAAATTTTGTATGCAAGTTATATGTTTTAGTGTTGTAGTGACACATACTGTATATAGTCAACTCTCTAGGAATCTGAATTATATTTACTGCCAGTACCTTGTGTGTATGTATATATATATATATATATATATAATTCAAATTGTTTTCTGTATTAAAAGAAATAATATGAATTTGGAGCAGAATGTACAAGTTTACAAAATTTGGATCTCTGTGTTCAGTTTTGAACTCCAAATGTTTAAAAAGGTGTAGCAAATGTGGGAATTAAATTATATAACAAATTGTTTATTCACATTAAAAACAGAAAAGAGCCAGTTGTTTTAAGAGGGAGCTGAGATTCTTTTTTGTTACATCATAGATTTTACCCACTGGAGTAATCTGTCTTGTAAATTTTGTTGTTATTAGTCTGGGAGAGGGTGGAAGTTGATTTGACATGCATTATTGTATAGACTTATTTTAACTGTATTTATTTAAGTTTACATGGCTTTGTTTGATTATGGAGTTGTGATTACCAGCTATGGAGAATTGAAAATGGCATATTCTCAGTTGTTTGAATGAAGTTGATAAATAATGATTAAACATAAAGGCTTATAAGTTTCCTGGATTACTACACATCTCCGTCAGCATTATTGCATGTGAAGATGAGTAAGTAAATAATCTGGAGTTTAATTTGTTGCTTAGTTACATACAGAATTACATGTATACAAGATTTCCTTTTTAACAGCGCCATATGTGAAAGTATACCTAGTGAGTGGGAAGAAGTGCATAGCAAAAGCAAAGACTCCAACAGCAAGAAGAACACTGGATCCATTGTACCAACAACCGTTAGCTTTCAGAGAACCATTTCAAGGCTGCATATTACAGGTAATGATTGTGGGGAGTACTCTTCCAAGTGATTTTCTAATGCTAGCCGTACTTCATCCTTCAGTGATTCTGAGAGCAAATCTATGTGTTTTTGGTGTGGTTCTGGTACCTCACAGAAGTACAAGTGTAGTATATCCTGCCTGAGGATTTCTGCTTAACTGCATGTTTATGCTGTCAAATGTGTCATATTGACATATTTGTAAAAGAACAGGGGAGTTCTGTGGTTTTTCTGTTGCTTGTGCTGGCTTAATGATGACTTGGAAAGAGTAAACAAAATATGAGTATAAAAAGGGGGTCAGATTTTCATAGATTTGGTGATCGTGCACTACAACCCCCCCCCCCTCTTGTTTTGTTCTGTTTTGTGTTGTTTTTGGGCAGGCAGTGATCTGATGTTGATTTGACATGGGTAGAGGAGTGGTTAGATTCCTAATTTTAAGGCTTAGAACTTACACTATATTGAACTTATTGCATTTGTTGTATGTTGAATGAAACAGTAGATAATATTTAATGTATGCATTTGTGCAAAATAAAAACATCAGTTACAATAACCAGTGTGAGGAAAATTTAAAAGTGTTTACTGTTGATCATATGTGTTGTCATTGTCATCATCATTGCCACCATCACACTTGACCATGTTCTTATGTCTCTGAGGCTGAATATATATGGTCATGAATAGTTAACTGCTAAAAGTCTTCAGATGTGTGAGTTGGGAAATAGAAATGGTTATGGGGTGATATTTCTTGCACATTTTCATATGCTTGTTTCTCTGTCCATAGGTGACAGTTTGGGGTGATTATGGTCGCATCGAAGGCAAGAAAGTCTTCATGGGTGTTGCTCAGATTATGTTGGATGACCTGAACCTTTCCAACATTGTGATTGGCTGGTACAAGTTGTTCGGAACGACCTCATTGGTTAGTGGGCCTCCCTCGCTCGGCCTGTCTCGACGCAGCTCTCTGGCTAGCCTAGATTCCCTCACCAGTCACTAGCCTAGATCACCATTACTACTGTACTGATACTTCTGTTTCAACTGCAGTAACCCAAACCGCCTTCCTTCAATACCAACACCACCATCACCATCTACATACCCACATTCACTAGCAAATTGCCTGACTGAGAACTTATCGTCCATCGCCTGCTCTTGCTGAAGCCATCATTTGCTAATCAGTAGGTATTCTAACCATAAACAACCTCAGTCGGTCGATGATCCTCCTGCCTTATATGTTGTGAGGAACCTCTTCCAGTTAATTCAATTTTAACAGAGGAAGCAGGTAATTACACATCCAAAAATGATCCATATGATATTCTTGTAGCCCATTCTGTTTGTGTCAGTAAGTCTGAATTTCTTCTAGTGTATAGAATTTGAATGCAGTATTGGTCAGACAGCTCTGTACAGGGAAGGGAGGATGAAGATTTTGACATGACAAAACTTCTGTTAATTAGGGACTGCACACCTGGAAAAGTGAAAAATCTGCAATGAAAAACCAAAAAAGTGTTTAAAGAACTTACGCTTCAATTTTCTATCACTGAGAGAGTATCCTGTAATATACAGGATTATTTTACCATTGCTTGTTGTTATGTTTATTGTTTGTAACTATGAGACCATCAAGTCAACAGCAAATAGGTATTTATTTTTATTATTATTATTATTATTATTATTATTATTATTATTATTATTATTATTATTATTATTATTTAGTACAATGACCAACCAATGCACAATTAATTGACAAATTATTATACTGCGTCTTACAGGTTTTGACACAGTTGTGTCATCCTCAGTGAGCTCTTAGTTACTACCTTGCTAAGTTATACAAGTATGTCATTGCAGTTGTTGGTAATATAATATAAAATTTCACGTATGTTTTATGCTGTTGAAATCTCAGTGTTTAAAACCTTTAAGATATTAAAATTGTCCTATTTATAATAAAGTGATTTTGTTGTTATAATTCACATGAAGTCCTGTATGGTGGCTGTATGTACAATCTGCAATATATATGGACTTTATTAATGGATGTATAAATGTTATATCACGGATCTGTCAAGTATAGCTGTTTATTTAATGATGGACTCAACTGTATGTTGATGCTGTTATCGTATTGTCCCGGTATGTAGTGAGTCTGGGTGTGTGTTGAACTGTGTGACATTTTTCGTTATGTTGGCTAGAATGTATAGTGGGTTGGGTTCATTAGTCTTCTGCTCATTGATCAATAAGTTCTGTTGTTGTAGTACTTGCATATCTGTGATATAACACCTATACATCCATTAATAAAGTCCATATTTATTACAGATTGTATATACAGCAACCACACAGGACTTACTGTGAATTATAACAACAAAATCATTTTATTATAAATAGGACAAATTTTAATGTTGGAAAGATTTTTAACTTTGAGATTTCAACAGCATAAAACATATGTGAAATTTTAAATTATATTACCAGCAAATGCATTGACATACTTGTGTAACTTAGCACAGTACTAACTACAAGCTCCCTGAGGATGACACAATAGTGTCGATACATGTAGGAGCAGTATGACAATTTGTCATTTAATTGCGCATTGGTTGGTCATCATACAAAATAATAAAAGATGCACACTACAGGTGTTAAAATAAAAAAAATAGCAAATAGGTAATTATAATCCATTTATTTGCCTTGGTATTGCTCATAGTATGAATAATTCCAATACATTGCAAAGCTTACTATGACTAATTAACACTATAGAACAAACACCTCCTTGAGAAGCTAGTGGTTCCTCTGCTACTCATTGTTTTTTCTGCAACCATGTTTACAAGATTTCACCACTAGACCTCATCATAAGCCAACTGAATCCAGTCTACAAAACCACACCTAGTCCATATGTTCCGGTTTATTAATAACCTCCCATTTATGCTTTGGTCTCCAAACTGGCCTGTTTCCTTTAGTTTAAACTTTTCTGAGCATTTTTCTTCTCTCCCATTTGTGATATGTACCCTGACCTCTCATCACACTTGTTCTTATTACCCTAATGTATTTTCTGAAGAGTACAAATTATGAAGTTTGAGTGTCCTATGATCAAATTTGTTGTGAACTGGAAATTACATGGCAGTTATTATCATCATGCAGACAAATTCATGACAGGCATATTACATAACAGCTCTATGTAACAAAATTCAAGGGATCAGCATTTCTTTACTGTATTGTGTGTGGGTTTCTTATAGAGTGACTTTTACAAAATAATATATACTGTTTTCCACTATATCTAAATATTAATTGTTACTGTGTAGACATACTTCACATATGGTGTTATGACCACAGATGTGCACACATTTTTATGTTGTCTGTTAGACTTGTGTTACATACTACATAAACTGATAAGTTACCATTATCAAATGTATTTCTGTGACTACCATTTGCTTATTGAGTTGAAATTGTGTTTTAAGCATTGCATATAATAACAGATGTGTAATTGGTGGTCAGTCTTTGTCTAGAAATTGTGAAGGAGAAAAGTCACAGAGAGGTCCCTGAGAGCTGTAACTATCTGTCATTGTGTCTTTGTGGTATTTGGTATTATTACATAATATAGGCACATCATTCTTCAGGTGGTTCAGTATCAGTATGCTTAGTTATGTCAGTATGGAAGATTAAGTCAGAAAGATGAGTAATGTATATTCTATGTTTAGGATGTATGACCCGTTACTTTCCGATTTGAGCTGTTCTCAGCTCCCATGCACTTGAAGACTTACTTCCCTTTGGGTAGGGTCTTACAATCCCCCCCCCCCCTCCAGTTTCTTATTCCACCCCTTTTTAGGTGTTAAAAGTTTTATTCCTGTGTGAGATTTGAAGTTTGTAAAGCGGTTTTGTTGAGGATTCACACGTGTCCTCAGGATTGTTCCTGTTCTGAACATCATCTTTCCCCTGTACACCATTTCCTACATAAACCATATCATTCACTGTCATCACTTCTACCCAGAAGATGGAAGTGTGTGACCCTCTAAAACATCTGCAGACTTTTCCACCAGAACTCAGAAGCAGATAAAAATAAAAAATTCATGTGGATTACCACTCAAATTTTAAATCTTACATTTTACAATTTAGACTGTGGTGTACATGTGATAAAGTAAAGGTAAAAGGTAAAGTTCACTCTAGAACAGGCCACAAAGGCCCAGAGGGGTAGTAGACGTATAGCTCTACTCTTTCACTAACCTCGGCGCTAGATGGGGATGGGTGGTCAACGCCACGCCTCAGCCGCTGTACACCCGGGAAGGACCTGGTACCCATTGTATAGAAGGTTGGGTAGGCCTCAGAGTCGGTCTGGACAGGTGTGGAAAATCTCACCCCTACTGGAATTCGATCCCCGGAACGTCCAGCCCGTAGTGAGTCACTATACCAACTACGCTATCCCGGCTCCAGTGTACATGTAATACCATCTTTATATTTATTTTTAGCATTAATAGAAACATGCTTAAAAATGGAAGCATTTGTGTTCTTTTGATGTTTATTGCCACACTAAATTTGCCGTACCATGTAAAGTAACAAAATTATATGACATTTGTGATTTCTATGTGAAGGGCATGTAATAATTGCTGGGAATATTATACAAAAAATCAAGGCATGACTGATATTGCCTTCACGATACTACCCTGACTCAGTTTTGTTCAATAGAATGCCTATTTATTGAAACAATTTTAACGAAGGATTAACTGGTCCAAGATTTATGTTTAAGTATTTATATTATTTCATGCATAAAGCCACTAACATTTACATTTTTAACTTCCGTTAACATATTGAGACTGAAATTCTACCATGTTTGGTTTTCATAATTATAAAAAGAACTAATTTACTTACAGTAATTCATGTATTTATTATTTTATATACAGTTTTTCGGGGCTTAAGGTTTTATTTTTAAATTGAAATTAATTACGCACATGCACATACACACACCCAAAAGGCATGTGGGGCTAAATGCAAGTAAATGGTGTGCAGTCCAATTAAATTATATGTGTCATGGTTAGAAGTGTGAAAACTGTGGATCTTTGGGTGTGTAATGAAAATCGTTCTACAATACACTTTTATTATTTACAGCCTTATAATACATCCTTCCAGAACATTTTAACAGGGAAGGTTAATATTTTTTATACCACCTCAAAACTCTAAATCAAAATTGCCTCCTACTGCAAGATGTGTTTCATTTTGCTTTTTCATTGTAGCTGTAGCATTGTATTGCATCCTTTTGATAAACTGAAGTAGATAGCCTACATATTAATGAGTCTTGCAAACTGCATGTTGTATATAGTTACACTTCACTTTGTACTATATTCACACAATCCTTATCACATTTCAGCATATTGCAACTCATACACTATTCCTCTTGCCATCCTAAATTATGGTGAGAAAATATCCAAAACTCATTGTGATGTGCCAAAGAAGAATAAACTCTTTTGAAACTATTATTGTTGATTATGTTGGGGTAGTTATATTAATTACACTATTTACTGTATCAAGTGTTATTATGTTCAAGATATTTTTTGTGATAATTTGCAGTTGCTTTCATATATTTACAAATTTATTTCTTAAGTGGTAAGTCTTATACTTTCCTTCAGACTTGTATAAGAGGGTGAGGATAGCTACTGTCTCTGAAATGTGACAAATTAAAAATTAACGTGTACTGCATGAATTAACTTACCTTTGAATACTGTAAGAATATCGTGTGAGGAATACAAATACATAGTGCTTCATTATCAACTGTCCTCCATCTTGGATTTACATTATGTATTCTCCTGAATACATGATGTTTAGGTACCTTCAGTATTTGTTATAACCTCAGAGTATGAAACTTTGTTCCATATTAATGTGAAGTAATGGATAGAACTGCATACAGACACACACACACATATTTGAAGAAAGCTGATCTTCCAATTTTACTGGACACAAGGTAAAGGAAACTGAACTAGTGGCATGCACTTCTGTGTGTATCTGTCCTAATTTAATAGAAAGTATCAGGGTGGGATACAATGTTGCATATCTGGTGGAGTGGTTCCCAACAATTTGAAGGACCATAATACCTTCATCTTCAAGGATCAGTGATTTAGAATATTTTAGTTATTGATTAGTACTGTACATGCAGGGTGCACCACTAGGATCAGATGCTTTTGAACACATTGCTCCAAGAGCTGGAGTAAAGAACTGTCAGAATGACAAAGCCAGCAAATAAGACAAATGAATGAAATTTATTGTCCATTTTTATTTGTTAAAAACAGTCTTAAACCCTTCATTACAATTGTGTATAACAGTACTACTGTGCACACCAATTTAATTAAATAAATATAACCAATCAGGTACATTTTATTCATATGCTTAAAGTATTTATTTACAATCTAATATGTTGCAGCCCATTAGCCATCATCAGGGATAACACTAACATTAAGACAACTATGAAAGCAGCCAGATCGTAACATGTATATTCTTAGGATTACATTGTTACAACTTACAAATTTTGTTAACCCTAACTGCTGCATTAGTCTTGAGTATACTCCAAGGTGCATTCTCATTAGTGTGGACTGGTTCTGCTTGTTAATCAGTGACAGTTTTGTGATATATCATTACTATGTACACAAATTTTATGAAGTAATACAAGTGACCAGGTACATTTTATACAAATATGTAGGTCATGCATTTATTTAATGGTATTGAGAATCCTTTCTTGACATTGATGTTATCCCTGATGTTGGCTAATGAGCGAAAACATGTGGAATGTAATAAACAATGTGTGTGTGTGTGTGTGTAAACTGTACCTGGTTATTTATATTATTTCACACTTCATTACACTTTAAATGTTGTTTTAACCTTTCCTTGAAGTTCTGCTTCATTTGTAATAAGTCACTAATTAATTCTCTTTAAATCTACAACAATTCAATTGTTTTATTCCACAGTTATTTGTGAATGATTTACAAACACATTGGACTTAAATAACCCTAAAGGAAATAGATTGGGGACCATTAAGTTTAATGTTCGTGCTGGCCAATCATTGCTTCCAACACCTGCAGTGAAGTGTCCTTGTAGAATGTTGTCTTGCTATGCATAATTGCACCATCCTGTTTGAATTAGGCATTGCTTATCATTTATCCAATGTTTTACTGATGAAGCTTTCCAACTTAACCACATATCAGTCAGAATATTCTGTAATAGTCAGCCACTTCTGTTATTACTCCAGACACATACACTGCACTCCAAATGGTTGCTCGTATGCTGTACAGATGCTATTCATTAGGTTGTATAGGACACACTTCCGCCTAGTATTGGAAATTGTGTTTGTTACCATATTTGTTGAAGTGAATATAGGCCTGATCAAACATTATCACCAAGCTTAACACATTTTCGTCAGTATCCAAAATTTCTGAAGTCTATATACAGAAATTGAGATTATCATTTTATTCTGATCATTTATGTGTTGATGTATGCATTATATTCTGTGAAAGAAAGAAAAAGGTTTGTTAAATCTGACATATTCCTTATTTAGATAACACGTTGAAACCTCTTAAAACATTAGTGAATATTAATTAGTTTTACAAGCCTATAGAAATTTTTAAGAAGAAAGAGAGGGCAGGAGTTATCTCACCATTCTTGCTGTGTTGAGAAGTATAAAATAATATGTACATAACAGTATGTGTTTTTGTTTTTTGTACACCGTTACTGACAGTTGCTTGTCTTATTGCATGTACTCTGGTCGGTCTGTTCCAATGATGTTACCAGTGAGAGCGTGAGTATGGGGAGTGTGAAGCCAACAACAATAGCAGCAATGATGACAACAACAATAAAGTTATCACCTTTTTCTGAGGTTGTTTCCTCAAGCAAGCATGTCTACTGTAAGCCTGGATGTTGGTCTCTGGTTCTCCCCTTAGTAACATGAGAAAGTAGCTCTTGTCTCCTCTGTTACAAATATTGTCATGCATATGGAGTTGAAAAAGAGAGCTGCCAATAGTAATGGTGAACAGTGATATTGGATTGCTACAATATTGGTCAGTTCTCTTAGAAACCTTCACTTCTGCAGTGACATGTGTGTAGAAGAAAACAACATGGAGCTACAAAGTGCTATGAAATAGATGAGAGAAATAAAACCCTTCTTGTTTATAAACAATATTTCGTGTGGTTGTACTTCGTGAAGCGCATAGACTTTGTATATATTATATAGAGAAAAATCTTACGTTTAAAAATAAACAACCAAATAAAACATCTGTTTAAAATTCACGCCTTCCACAAGTTTCTGTGAATATATATCATATAAACATTCAGTAACGATTGAAAAAGAAGTAAAACTCTTTGATTATAAAAATAAAAGTTAAAAATACCAGTTATATCAATCAAACAGCTGTGAGCATGAAAGAAAATGAGAGAAAGTTTGAGTGCCTGACAAACGTATATTAGCTACAGGATGTTTGAATATGCCTGTCAGGTTTGCAATTGCAAAATTACAAGAAAAACTAATATCTTTGAACATTCCATTTTATCCTTGACATTCTTACATACACCTTATAAGACAGTGGATCCCACCAGATTAATATGTGGTGCAGGGCCTTTGAGATTATTAAGTTCAGAGACCATTGTTAACTACCATATGATATAGATGCCCTATGCATGTGACAAATTATTTATGTGGAAGTTAGAAATATATGTTTAAAAATTTTCAACCTTAATTGGGATCTGAACAGATGATTTTTTAATGATCATAAATGTCTGAGAAAGGAGGTTAAATTTTATTGTAAAGTCACATAGCTGAAAACCATACACCACGGATTGTTCAAGAAATGGCTATTCCATTTTTGTAGTTTTTCCTGTAATTCACGTATGAATTCTGGATGAAAAATTTGCAGGACATTTTGTATTGCAGCTTTCTTTATGTAAGATAAGAATTCAACAAGACGCAAAAGGACGTTAAGTAGCCATCATTTCATGGACTGAATAGTTAAATTATAAGTTTATGGTATTTATTATTATTTAATTTCTCAATAACAGAAAACTTTTCATTTTTGACTGGCAGTTGTAGAAATAAATGACAAAATGGAAGTGTGAGTGCTTATAAGACTATCATAACTGGCTAATTGATAGGAATCCCCTGCTGCCTACCCCAACATACACCACCCTAAAATATACTCTGTAGCATTTAGGACTACTACAGGAATTTTTTAATATACATAAATAAATCATTGAACCCCCATCAAAGCCCTCAGGATAAAGTGGAACTGTAGGACAAGGAAAAAATAGTATTACTGATGGTTACTCATGTTTTTATTATTTTGTATTTTTGATTGTATGGAATTGATTTCAAGGTAAAATTTGATGTAACCGTGTAATCATATCTTGATCTGAACTTGTAGATATCCATTTCTACGTGGGTATGTTTTCATACTCATGGCATTAAAGACTGGAATTTGTTACTTAGATTTTGCTCTGAATTAACACATGAAATTATAATTTAATGAATATAGTTTTATTTTTGGGTCTGGTATTGGCAATAATCTGGCCATATTGATAAATGTAAATGATGTATGTATGTAAAGATACTAAACACTCCAATTGCATTCAGTTCAAGCTGTTACTAACGCCATTATATTAACAAGACATTTTAAAATTGTTTATTATGCATCTTATTTTGTTGTCAGAGAGAAATCAGTGGAAGCATTAAAAAAAAAAAGGATACCTACAAGTTTTCCTCTCGTGAGTTGAGGCTTTCTTTGTCTTACACTGAAGTGGAAAAATTAATCATTTTCAACACTTTAAACAAAATGAAACTGAACCTATGAACAAATTAAAAGTTGAAGAAAGAGAAAGAGAGAGAGAGCGAAACTTCTAACCCAAGACTTCTACCCTCATATCTACTGCCTTTCTTGGTATTGTCAGCTTTAAAGTAACTGTAGTTAGGGAAAAGAAAAAAGAAAGAAAGAAAAAAAAGGAAGAAAGAAAAAGGAAAAAGAAGGGAAAAAAAGAAAAAGAAAAATTGGTGCTTCAGTCTTGTATTGTAGTCTCAAACCCCATTTAGATACTAAAGCCCAAAACTTGCAATTTCAAGTTCAGTGAATGAAGTCATTCAGGGTAGATGCGTCTGATGTTGCATATTCCATAGGCGTCATGTGTTACTAGTTAGCACAACTGTCTGCAAGCAAAGAACTTCTGCTTCTTGTTGGAAGCATATAAATACTACTTTGTAGATTATCATATTCCTTTCATGTTTGTTAACTTTATATATATTTTAATCAGTGTTGTTAAGTATCTAATTAGGAAACATTATATAGCTTTTCCATACTATAAAAATTTCAGAGTAGAATGTAAATATAATAGTAATTGTTCAAACCCAGCCACACGGATGTGAAAGGTACATGGTTCACAAGGGACCATTGAATGCTTATTGCTTACCCATTTTCACATTGTTTGGAAACTTGGAATATTATGTCAACTTGAAAATGTCTGTTTTGCATAAAAACCTGTAAGTCACTTTCATGCTTTATACTAAACCTGAAAGACACTACTCTGTGAATTATGTATCGTGGATATATTTTCACTGGAATACATATCTGCATGTACATTAAGTTGATATATTTTTGTAGCATGATTGTGTGCATTGTCAGAGTGATGTGCTGCGGATACCTTCAAAAGTATGAGTGGTCTGTAGTCTAGAATCACTCGAGCTGAATTTTGTCCTTGAATGATAATGTCAGTGATGTCCAAAGCACACTGTAGGTACAGGTTCAGATAGTTAAGTATCACTCACACTCATGAAGGTCAGTACACTTTTGTGATGGTCAGGCAAAGTGACTGGAATACATATTGTGGTTGTGTTTGGATATAAATATTAATTATAAGAATGAGACAGTTGTGCCAACTCTATGCATTGACAGTGTGTACTGCAGTATGGGACACAATGCAACTGGAGACTCATAGCTTCATATAACACTCAAAAACTTGCTCGCACACATGTAAAAAAGGAAACTAAATGCCTATAGCTTACTACACCTTGCTTGTTCTTGGTGACTCTGACAATAACGTGAAAGATGAATGAATATTATGAAAAAGAAAAAAATAATAAAAAATCTGTCACATTTTGTGCTGTGATCATCATGGACATATTATTTCCTTCACCCTAAAAATTCAGTAAGGAGTGGGAAATGTTTGTGTTCCTTTTTTTTAGGACTCTTCAGCCACAACAGTTGAAGGGACAGGACCATATCACACTTAAAAATAATATAATGATGTAGAGTGTTTAATTTTTTCTCAGTATCATGGGACATGACAGGGATGAAGAGTTGACCCCATTTCCCCCAGTCCCCTCTCCCTCCCCCCTCCAATAACCTCTGGTAGACTCACCCATGCAAGGGTTCAGGAGGAGGCAGGGTATAATATTTTCATCATATGGCCAATGTTGCCTGGATCATTCAATATTTGATATTGTGATGTTTAATGCCATTCTTCCACATGATAGAACAAATACCAGACAAGTATTACAGCCGTACTATGATGATAACATGCTCTCTTCGGCAGAAATGTATACAGTATAATAATTGCCCTGTTCATTCACAAATTTATCTCTCAAACTGTACATACAAATAAAAAAAAATAACAATCCAAGTTGAATCTGAATTTACATTATATTAATTCTCTTCCCCATATTATGGTATGTGTTATGCTTTCCTTTTACTGTTCTTAGAAGCCTTTTATGTGTGTTCAGTTCCTTTGTTTCACAAAAACTCAACTATCCACATGTAAAGCATCTATTTTAAGTTGGGACTGGAAGCAGTAGCACATTTTATTTACAGTGCTTGACATAAATAAAGGCAGCAGAAAGTGTGCCTCATCATCTTGACCTTTTTAATCACTGCTACATTTGGTTAAGAGAATTCCTTGTAGAATAAACCTCAAATCACACTGTGCCTGATGTTTTTTTGTGGTTGTCCCATTTTTCCAAATTGTAGCTCAGACAAACCCCTGAAAGAGGCCTTCACATTTTTTTCCACACTTCTAGATAATTCAAGTAACAATATTCACATTTCACTGAGCTTTGTATGGAACTAGCAGTAGGGGGGCAGTTGTTCAGTTTGATAGACAAATGTTTGTTTCTGTAATTACTGACGATGTCTAATAATATAGCTGTTAAAAAAACAAATTAACATTTTTAGGAATAAATTCTTCAGGGTGTCATATTTGTTAACTTCAGCTGCTTAATAGAGAGCAAGCCTTCTGATTTGTGACACCATGTAGCCTCATACAGGGGATATGACCATTTTGGATGAACTTGCTGCTTCCATCTTCAGGGTTGAAGTAAGTAGGGTGAGGCTGCAGTCAGGTTATATAAGCAGGTTACATGGAAGATAGCCAGTCAGATCCATGGTAGGGAAAAAGAGACAGTATGGTCTGTGCTGATAGGAATGTGACAAGCAAGGACAGAAAATGACCCTTTTAAAGACTGCAATATTTATTTCAGGATGAACATGGACAGTGAGAAACAGCCCTTTTCAGAGCCACAAGAGCTGGAAATGGAACAAGAATGGTGCTTTTTAGGGGCCTCTGCACATCATCTCAGCAGGTATTTAAAATGAGAAAGATACAGAACCCCAAGAAATGGGGATTGAGAAAGATGAAGCCATGTTTAAGTGGCACACTGGTACAGGATTGTCACCACAAAAGAAAGTGACTAACTTGTCTGTGGAGAGATTACTTCTATCAGGGAGTGAATAAGAGGCTTCCATGACCTACTCAAGGAGAACCCATCTTCCATATTCATGTTCTTATGGTGGGAACAAATCTCTGTAATTTTACTTATGGGCTGGTCCCTGTGCTTAAATGTCTTAGGATACAGATGACCCAGGTCAGTGCTGTGTTTTGCCATGACTAACTTCTCTAGTTGCTACAGCTGTACATGATGGTGGTGTTCATTAACCCAGGTTTCAATGAAAGGATCAGAGTGTCCAGCGTACTTCTTCCCACACTTGCAGGGGTTGCTATTAACACCTACTGTTTTCATGATCATGTTGTCCTTCATGTAAAAAATTAAACCGAGAGACTTTCCTTAGTAGGATGCATATTCCCACAATGTTATATCTCAATAGCACCATGCTGCTGCAGTTAGAAAGTGTTTTGGATGAATATTAAGAAGGCCACTGTAATGGGGAGAGTCCTGTTATGTGAAAAGCAGTTGGTGCAGTAGCTGTATTGGAAGTTTCTGTTCAGTATGTCTAGTTCAATATGGAAACTGTCCTTGTTGTAGGTAGTTTTGATTTAATGTGCCAGGTCAGACAACACAGTGCTTATATAATGTGAATGCATCTTCAACAAACTCATTTAAACCCTGAAAATGAAGGCAGCATGTTTTTCCAAAGCACTGGTGTCCATGTACAAGATGCCATGGTGGCAGAAACCAGAAAATCACACTCTGTGCAATCAACCTGTGAAAACATGTAACTCTATAATTATTTAGTTTTTGAAGCCAAATACTTTGTATTGGATGTTTATTCATTCAGTATATATGTGGCAAAAGATTAAAGGTCCAGGATTGATGCTTTAAGAATAGATACACAATAAATAAGAAGAACATTGTTTTACTGTCCTTCAGTGCAGTCTGTCTGAACTGCAACACACCTTTTACTTTGTTCTAAAAGTAGTATGAAACAGTCACTGAAGGCATCCAAAGGAACTGAATTTATTGCCCAGTATGTTATTCTTGAGACCTTGAATGTCCTGAAGCCTTCATCTTCTGAATGTGGTTTTCACAGTAGGAAGAGCAAAAAGTTACCTGGCACAGTGTCCAGTGAATGAGGCATGTACCTAATCTCTACCACACTACGATCTTCCCAGAAGCTCTTCACTGGCATGTCAGAATGACCTTATATGTGAGGCTCTCTGGAACAAACTTCAGGTAAATCTTCCTGTTTCTGAAATCTTCATGAAGAATCTGACGAATCACTCCCAGTTAGTGTGTGGTCTATTCTCCATCAGTCTTAGGATCACTTGAGTCTCTGTACACCAGTTTATAAGCATTAGTACATGTTTCCAAATTTCCAGTATTTAACATTTGCCCACACCTTGGACCATCTTCAATGTCCTTATGCTCCCATCTGAATCTGTTGAATCATGCAAGTATATGTGTATGAGCTAAAGCTTCATTCCACACACTGTTTCAAGTACTTTGTGTATTTCTGTAGTTGTTTGGCTTAGTTGCAAACAGAACTTGATATTTGCATGCTCTTCGGTGACGAGTACAACAAAACTTACATGTGTGGCTGCTACAGATGAATTGAATGAGATAGAACTTTTTTATCACTAATTCCTAGCAGTCATACATACATACATTCCATGGATCAATGTTTTACAAAGACAGTAGGATGTAGAACATGTCATAAATACACAAATATACACAATTTTTACAGCATAGAATACTATAGACATTTATAAAAATTTTATCTACAGAGAAAAAGGAGTGTATTTCAGCATTTTCTTAAGGCTGCTTTAAATTATTATGCCAGCATAAAATGTAAATTTTGAAAACAATACAGGTTAGCATTTGGTCTAGCAGAAAGCAACTACACTTGGCCTGTGCATTGAACTGGACTTGTACTACACCACCCTTCCTAGCATAACAATACCGGATACATACTGCATAACTCTTTCAGTAAATATGTAGAGTAATGAAAATAAATCCCCATTTCTTTAACAATAAATTTGACAGCACATGTTTATCCAAGGAAATATATGGGCTTTGAAACACCTTAATTAAATGCAAAATAATTAAAGAACAATAAAGAGAAGACAAGATGATATATACAACAAGGACCCATACTTATCTTTTAATCATTCATACTGCATAACTCAAGTAAACATTACATAATGTATATCCACTGACTGACCTTCATCATCAACACTTAATTATTCCATAATAATCCAAAATAACTGGTGAATTCAACAGCATATATTGACTTTTACTTATTTTATCTATTTTTACCTACTTTAAAGTATTATTGTATATTAATTATTAGTTTATTTTAGAATAAAAACTAGTTTTATGACAACATATTCACTGTTTGTAATAGGTCACGCTTACTTTATATGGAATTTTGGACTACCTGATGGTGGCCCTACAATTTGGCCAAAACATGTAGTAGTGTAGTAAATATACAAACGTATAACACTTAAAGGTTGTGTTATTCGGTCCTCGTACTTGATAACTGATTTAATGAACAAAACGGGATTATGATTCCTAAATTGAAAATTCATTGTTTTACCATTTATACTTCTGAAGTCTTTTTGTGTAAGATAGGCTGTGGTTTCTTGCCCATGTGTCTGACTCCTGTCCCCTTTACCCTACACACATCAAGTCTTGTATGAATAGTTGGCTTCACATAAAAATTTGTGTGAATATCATTGCAATTTAGATCATCTCACCTTCAGGCTCTTTACTCCCCTTGCACTCATGTAACATTGCAACCACGCTTGTATGAGGTTGGAGTGACAACAGTAACAGTTAATTTAGAGTGTTCAAATTAAATGTCATGAAAAGAAGTTTTGCAAGATGCCCACATTATAAACATATGAGCTGTAGTGGTAAATGTATCATTTAATGGGAAATCTTGAAATTTTTTCAAGGTGATCTCTGAAAGCTTATGATAATATTTCTCAGAGTGTAAATAACAAAAAATCAGCAAATGATGGTATTATACACACTCATTGCCTAGGTGAGGGTTTGTGCCTCGGTCGATCATTCAGTCCTCTTGGGGATAAGGTGTGCATTCATTGAATTTGATAGTTTCTGTTGGTTGCAGCTGAACTGACTTTTATTATTGGCATTTTTTGCTACTGGGCTCTAGCTAACTGCCTTATGAATAGGTGGCATTTCTGTGAATTACTTAAAATCTTTGCCTATTGGATCTGACTAGTAGCACACTTCAGGAACTGACTGCTTGTCTGTTTGTTAATCATGAACCAACTTACTAGAGTCTCATGAGAATAACTCACTGTGATATATTCACCTGAATATAATGGATTCCGATCGGGTGCTTCGTACTGCTGGACTGTTCCACCATTGTCAAAGAATTCACTTTGATGAGCGCTTCAAACTCTTATCCATTTGTATAGAAGCTTTGTGGCATCTTGGGTTCAAGGCTTATTGGTGTCAGGCGAATGCCCATCCACCCTGTAGTAAATTACAAGTATTTCAGCTTGTCATTATTAATTTTAGGAATTAGTCAAGCATGTCTGTTAGTTAATGTGTCAGTTGTGCACAGAGGAGGTTCGAACCTTAAAGTTTTCTGGAGCAGTGAACCTCCGTTCTGCTGTAATATTTTCTTGAATGAAACAATTTTGTACATTTTATGACAGCAAGGACTAATGAACCACCACAGCTAACTTGTTCAGTGTTGTACAAAAAGAGATATTAAACATACATATGAATTGTGCATAAAGAATATTTTGTGTTTCACGAAAAACAGACCCTGGAAGGGGTGCGAAATGGAAATTTAGATTAGCATAAACTATGTGCTGAAATAGCTCCATGTGTTCAGTTCTTAAATTATAACCTTTTTTAGCACTTAATCAACACTCGTAGTTGTGCCATGAACTTCATATATAAGGTTTTGTAGCTACTTTACCAAAACATTCCCTTGAAAAGAAGAGCAATATATTACTCCAGATATTTACACCTATTTTTATCTTAGTAATTAATCAACTTGATGCACAAAATGTTGTTTTACAATAAGTTTATTTCATGCCTCTACATGTTTCGAACATCATGTGCTCATCATCAGGAGGTCAAAATTGTATTATACAACCTCTGGTATCATTTTGACCTCCTGATGAGCACATGGTGCTCGAAACATGTAGAGGCATGAAATAAACTTATTGTAAAACAAAATTTTGTGCATCAAGTTGGTTAATTACTAAGGTAAATATACTGAGATGCACAGTCAGCAAAACATCAAAATTTACACTTATTGTTGAATGCCTTTATGTGACAATGTTAAAATATTTATTACACGGTCATATCTCTGTGTACAAATGACCTGCATTCTAAAACTCTGTACATCAAATATACGTGACTCGGTTAATTTTCCCCATAAAGTGTGGGAGGAGTTTTGATCTTTTTTTTTATGATCGCAATCAACTTTAATCTACAATTGAGTTTTAAAGTTGCCTCTAGTTACATATTCCATACACATGATATACAGTTAATATGTGTATTGTCTTTGGGGTAGAATAAACTGAAGAGAATAAAATAAAAGGCATATTACAGTACTGTGTCTCTAACACCAACTTATAGAACAACAATTTTCTGGAATAGCAGTGTTCCATAGCTACATAAAATAAATTCGTAAGAGGCTTTATTCATAGAATTGTATTTGTAGGTAAAAATACATTTGTTTTTGTAAGTTAATATGTGTGGGCTTCATTTCATTCTCATGCTAAGAAAAGGTAATATTTTTAATGAATCTGTTTTCATATGTATGAGTTGTTGATTACTTAGTTTTTGTAAGCAGAGATATGAGCATACAAACTCAGACATAACAAATCAAATTAACACAAACCTTCTCAATGGAATGTAATTTTGTCTCTATATACAACACTGCAACCACATCCATCAGTCCGCTTGCAATGGTTAACCTGTTCAAGTTATGATCAAGTAATTCACACATTCTTTACTGGTACTGTAGTGCAGAGCTGGCTAATCCTATTGACCTCTGAGCCATATTGTCAAACCAAGCACATTGGTAAAACAGTGATGCTTGAAGACCTGTATTTCAGAGGTGCCTGGTTTGAATCTTGGCTGGTTTACATGTTGTCATAACTCACATGTTCATTGGCTTCCTTTGTCTCTCCGTATGTGTACCAGGATATCAGGAAACAGACCACAACCACCTCTATTCAAATTCTCAACTACTTCCCACTACATTTTATGCTATGTAAACTCTCCACATGAAGGAATATTTTCAAATAGCTTTGGAATCAACTAGTTACATTCATAAGTGCAGAGAAGTTAGGAAGCCAAATGATAGCCACTACACAAGCAGAATGGTGAACAAATGTGTAAGAAAGGTAAAGTTCTCAGGGTTTCATTGCAGTTTCCAAGCAAATTAAGTTTTCTTTTTCAGTTATAAATTCTAAATAATTTTTGTGGCCCAAGGAATCATAATCCATCCATACATGGGAAGACTTCTGAAACTACACATCACTGCTGAAGAAAAATTTTATATTGACCCTTTAAATGTCGAGTTAAATCCCATCTGTCATTTGCTGGCATTATTTGGAGCTCACCATATTCTCCACGTTAGCAGGTTAATAAACCTCAGAGTATGAATCTTGGTAACATCTTATTATCAGGACCTATATAGGAGCTTGTTTCTGTTAGGCATATTCATACCAGTCTTACACAGATTGTAACTCTGAATGTATGTATGTATGTATGACTAGAAATTTTTAGTACATCATGATGGCTGCATGTGTACATAGTAGTTGGAATAATTTTATATTTTTTTATTTGATGATGTTAAATACTGTGCATAAGCAGTCCTTTCTCCATACAATTTCCAGTTCTGGTTTGGAGTTTTGTCAGTACTTTCAGCTGCCAAATAGATCAGGCTTTGCATAATGACAAACATTTTGGAAACACTGGCGTATAGTAGGCCATACCTTCCTGTGATTTTTTCATGTGGCTCTGTCAAATATTGGAAATTTTTTACTCTTAGCTCTTGAAACAATAATGTTAACAGTCCTACAAAAAATTACAAGACTTTCTTATAACACCAATGCAAAATCCTTACATTATTTATGAACCTTACAATCTCTGTCCTGTTATTAGAACTGTTACAGTCAAGTAGATTTGTTAAAATCTTTAAGCTGTATACACTATGTAGTCTGAGCTGTATGATAATTGGCTAGGGATTACATGGGTGTCACTACATAAGACACTCAAAAGAAAAAAATTCATTGAAACTAAAAAGGACATTTAATGGGGTTTTAAATATTCTAATTTTTTATAGAAGGGGATTTGTGGAACAATAAAGTTTGGGAATCCTTGGTATAACTAATATATTTCATCACATTTCAGTTATCAGAGCATGCATGATTAACCACACCATTACACTAATTTCTCATGCAAGTAACATACTACCAAGAATTAATAAAAAAAAAGACTGGAGTCATACATAGAATGTGAAATGCCAATGGAGCAAGCAGAATTCAGGAAAGGGTGCAGGACAAGCAACCAAACCACTAATGTAAGATGGATTATGGAGAGGGCAAGGGAGTGTAAAAAAATATGTAGCCCTATTTCATAGATTACTAAAAGGCTTTTGTTAGTGAAGAGCATTTAAAGATGTGGAAGAGCATGAGCAGTATGGCAATACCTGAACATTCAGTAGTGCCAATGAGAGATCTATGTGTGGAGCAAGTAGCCAAAGGACAGGTTGAACAAGGCAAAGAAAATGGTTCCTATTCTAAAAAGAAGTAAGGCAACATTGTATCTTATTTTGTGGCCAGTTTCATCTATACAGCAGACACATTATAAGAACAACACAGTTGGAAGATAAGGAAGCAAATTTCAGAATAGTGGGACAAACCCAATCTATTATGCAGATGGTAACACTCTCCTAGCGGAAAGAAAGGACGATAGCTGAACTGATACGTAGGGTGAAAAACGTAAGTGTAAGGGCGGGTCTCAAATTGAACCTAAAGTGTTGTGGGTGAGGTCAAAAACTGCTTTGTAATATAATTTTTGTGAAGAGCAGTGTATACGAGCAACGAAGCACAGTAGCGTCTAGTCTGCATTGCGCATTAAATACACATGCACATGGCGCGAATACAGCACACATCTAGTGTGCAGTGTTTTTCAGACCTCCAACACACTGTCACACAATGGACATTGCACAAATCACTTCATTGCTCCCCAGAGGTATTTCCAATCTCACGGCACAGTACTTCAAATCGAACATGTTCAATGGGTTTTGCAAGCAAGTCTGCCATTTGTTTTCTTCTGTCAACATGTTCTATCCCTATGTCATCATTAAGGGATATGTCCGTCACATAGAAGTGTCGCACCTCAATGTGTTTCGACCTTTTGTGATGGCATTGGCGTTGTCGATGTACAGTACCGGTGTTTTTCTGGCAAAATCAGACAACAGTTCTCATAACAAGCACTTCAACCGGACTGATTCTTTAGCCTCTTCACTCGCTGCAATGATCTTGGCTTCAGTCGTTGAGAGGGCTGTCTTTTTTTGTAGTTGACTTTTCCAAGAAACTGCACCGTCAGCAAATATACGAGCTAAAACGCGCGTGGTGGAACGTCTATTTATCTTATCTCCTGCAAAGTCAGCATCACTAAACATTTTCAGTTTTCCAGAACCTCTAGTATACCTGAGGCCATAGTTGCTGGTTGATCGCAAGCAGCGAAAAAATGCATTTAACATTGTTCCAGTCCTTTTCAGCCAGTCTGTCCATGACCCGTGCAGCTTTATTTACGGCGAATGCTATGTCAGGGCGTGTTGCTGCTCCACGATACATGAGGCTGTCCACTGCTTAACGATATGGAACCTTGCCGCTGACGTCTTTGTGGTTATTCCTTTCTTTGCGACTGGCAGGCGTCGACACGCATTTTTGCTTCAGCCATGTTGAACTTTTGCGGTATCTTGTTTGTATACGCCTCTTGGCTAACAAAAATTGATCCGTCACTATGACACTTAATCTACATTCCGAGGAAGTTCTCAAGCGAGCCAATTGTAATTTTAAATGCCTCTTGCAGTAGCCCTAAAAACACTTCTTCATCCTTGTTACCAACAACAAATCCATCATCAACATAAATTGCAATATAGAGAAAACTGTCTTTATGCGTGCGATAAAATAGGCAAGGATCAGCTGTGCTGTTCTTCAACCCATCTTTCTCCATGAAACTAATAAACCGCTTGTTCCAGCGCCGTGGTGCTTGCTTTAGGCCGTAGAGGCTTCGCTTCAGCCGACATACACGACCATTGCCATCGTCAAAACCTTCTGGCTGCTCTAGGCACAATTTTTTTTTCTAGTTCACCGTAGAGGAAAGCGGTTTTCACATCGAACTGTTTCAGCTTCATATTTTTTGAAGCGGCCACCTCAAGTAGTGTGCGGATAGTGTCGTAGCGTGCTACGGGACTAAATGTTTCACCATAATCAATTCCTTGTTTTTGTGCGTAACCCTTCGCAACTAGTCGAGCCTTAAAGCGAGCATTGCCGTCACATGACGTCTTTACGCGCATAACCCAGCGAATTTGAATCATCTTTGCGTTGATTGGCCTGTTCACGAGTTCCCAGGTCTCATTTTCTTTCAGTGACTCTAATTCTTCATTCATTGCTTTCATCCATTGCTTCTGTTCGTTTGACTGCATCGCTTCAGTGTATGCAATTGGGCTCAAACAGTAGTCTCCTTGACTATCATCAACTAGGCAAACGAATTCGCCACTAGTCATCCAATTTGGCTGTTTCTTTACGCGTACGCTTTTGCGGTCTTGAACATACCTTTCTGAAATCGAACCATTAATTCTTCCAGAAGTAGACGCAGTATTTCCGTCGTCAATTTTGTAGTTTTGTAATACCTAGATTTCTTGAGTTGGAGCTAAGTGGAATGTAGAGCACACGCTTTCTATTTTTGTGATGTTACGCAAATTGCACACAACTTCTGGTTTAAAGAGTACATCACGACTCAACACACTCTGCCTTTCGTTAGGTATCCAAATTCGATAGCCATCCTTTTCACCCATATATCCGACCACTCTACTCAACTTACTGTTTTGGTCCCATTTGTGTCTTTTCTGTTTGGGAATATGCACATAACATTCTGCCCCCAAAACACGCAAGTGGCCAAGAGTCGCATAAGATCCAGTCCACAGTTTCAAAGGTGTCTTACCTTCCACTGGTGTAGGTCCAGTACGGTTGAATATCTATACCGCAGTATTACAGGCTTCAGTCCACAGTTCTTTCGGCAGTCCATCGGCATGCAGCATAGAGCGAGCGCTTTCCACAACTGTACGATTTTCTTGCTGTGCTGCGCCATTCTGTTCGGGAGTTGGTGATTAATACCGTGCTCTTCCAACACTTTGTGTACAGCTTCGCAGTTGACTTCTTTGCCACCATCTGAAAGCAGAACTTTTGTGACGTGTCCAGCAGTCTTTACTTCTATCAGAAGCTTTCGTAGACAGACCGCCACCTCACTTTTTGTGGTGATGAAGTACACACGACGAAATTTTTAATAACCGTCTTTGAAGCAGACGTAATAGCGGGCACCAGCCACTGATCTTTTTATCATTGGACCACACATATCTGCGTTACTTTGTTCTCCAACTATGCTTGGTCAGCTTGTCCGAGTTCCGAAGTTCTGCCGATGTGCTTTTCCCAAAGCACAACCGTCACAAAATTCTTTGTTTGCTTCCAAATTAATGCCATGTTGCTTGAGCACTTTCATAACATGGCGCTTATTTTGATGACCAAGACGTTCATGCCATACTTGCAATGTTTCCGCTTGTGTTGCCAGGTGGACCTCTCCAGCGTGTTGTGGCACACACACCCAAATCTCCAATATACAGCGGTCATTAACGAGCTTACGCGATGCTGCAACAGTTCCATCACCTCTACGAATAACAACTTCTTTTTCATTCAAGGTTGTGCTGTAGCCGTTTTGGGCGGCTGCCTTGATGGAGAATAGATGTGCACTTGCATCTGGGACTTACCAAGCGTTTTTCAGTGTTGCGTCCTGCCAAATACCGTTGTGAAACATCTGGACATTTATCATACCTTGAACTATGCTTGCATCATTACATTTTTCTAGCCAAGCACGATCGTTTCAGGATAGGCAAATTTTGTGTATGACACAAAATAACGTATGTTTGGTGTAATGTGCCGTGTCGCACTGCTATCACAGTACCAGCTGTCCGAATCCACACTGCTTACTCCTGAAGCCCCCATTACATGCACTGGAAACACATCAGCATTCTTCTTTGCAGCCAATTTACTACCTCTGCCCCTTGCATGCTACTGCTTTTGAGGACATGCGCAGCCCCTTGACCAAGTTGTTCGCACTTGTTGCAAGGAAATTTCTGTTTTGCGCGGTCAGCTCCTCTTTTCATGGACTTAATGGAATTCACTTTCATAAAATTCGACTTCTTCTTGTCATTTTCATGTGCAACGATCGCCGTAGCTTCAGCCGATGCCAATTTGTCAGCTCGCAACTCAATTGCACAAAGTTTCTCAATGAGCAAATTCACCTTTTGTGTGCTAGTAAGAATGGTATTCCAAACATCCTTGAAATTGTTGTATTCCTTACCAAGTGTGGACAAAATTCGTCCATTCAGCATAGTTCAAAGGGCGTATTTTCACTGTGGTTCGCCAATGCGTCGTTCAGGTCGACAAACAGTTGTCCTCCTTGTAGTCATGTTGTACTTGGCAGAACAATGCGATGAGCATATTAAGCCTCTGCGTGCTACTGCGCTCAAACCGAGCACACTGTTTGTCCCAAATGTCTTTAGCACTGGTGCAAGTCAACACGAGCTCTTCACCAGACTTTCTTAGCGTGCATGCGATAATGCTTGCAACTTTGACGTCGTCTGTCGCCACTCGGTTAGTTCCTTTTTCTGCTGAGGCTGTGCATCTGCAGGCAGGACAGAGCACTTTCGAGATCCATCAGCGATGCGTTCTAGGCAATGGGCACTCAGAGGCATTAAAATATGTCATTTCCATTTAGACCAATCGTCAGGACCTTCGAGCTTTTCAGTTTGGACTTTGAAATCACTGGTAGTAGACATGCTGAAGTTAATTTTGTCACTTCACGTTACTGGCACAATCACTATTACATTGACTATTTCAGAACCGTGTTTCCAACAAAAATCTCACGTACCTGGGCCCATAACCTGTTGTGGGTGAGGTCGAAAACTGTTTTGTAATGCGATTTTTGTGAAAAGCAGAGCATTACCAATGACAGCTACGCCAAAGACGAGATGAAGAGAATATGGCCCGGTAAAATAGCAATGGCAAATTCGACAATTAGCATGAAAGACTTGGGTTTCGATCAACATTAAACTTAAGATAGTGCTGATAACAATCTTCCCATCGCTACGGATGCGAAAGCTGGGCATATAAAATGGAACATGCACGCTTTCGAGCTACTGACGTGTTCCGAAAAATTCATTGGTGATCAATCAAAAAAGGCCCACCCACGCTCTCGCAACCTTGCCCACAACACCTACGCCAACACATTTCGGACGCATTTTGCGCATGTCACATTCAATGGAAGAAGGTTTGATATTATGCTGACAGATGGCAGCAGCATTAGGGAAGTAATCTTTTCTCTGGCACGCAAAACCACAGTACATTTAGTTCGCAGAGACACATTTACAAGGCGGTGGAAAACATGGAAAGAAAAAACTAATAAGGGATAGCAGGACCAAGAAACCAAATAAGGGATAACAAGACTCAGTTCTTCTTGCTAAGAAAATCCAATACGAACACCGCAGGACACCTGGAACCTGAAGGAACGACAATTACTGTTCCCACCGTGTTCTATTCGCTCGTGTGTTGGCTATGCTGGCTGACAACCCGCGAAAGAGTGGCGCGAAAAAGCGTAGTTCAGTGCGTTGCCTTAGCCCTGCGCAGTAAACGATAGTGAGTCGTCTTGCCAAGGAAAATGGCCGGAAGTCGGGAAGAGATGGAACACGTTTTGGACACTTTGTTAAGCACTGATAATAGTGTTAGGCAACAGGCCGAGGTGAGACCACAAGATACGTAATAAGTGAAACTTCATTTATTAGTGTTTCACCCATTACTATGCCACAGAATTCGAAAATGACTGTACACGTTGGCATTTAACCTCGTGTATTGTCATGGAAGCACGAAGAGTTATTTATGGCTAAAGTACAGTGTTTTCTTAGAGAAATAACTACGACATTAATTTCAGAATCGTGTAATAGATGGATAGTGTTTCGATGTATGAATTCTGTGTGAATATTCATTGATTTGCAGGATTTATACAACAATCTCCCAGTGGAAACCAAGGTTACATACCTTCTGGGCTCCGTCCACAATGCTGCGATGGAAGAGGAACTGCGGCAGATGGCTGCTGTTCTCTTACGACGGTTGTTCTCCACAGAGTTCATGGAGTTCTTTCCTAAGGTTAGCACATAGCTGAAGTCTGCTGAGTAACTTGAATTCAGTTGTGTTTTAAGCGAAACCTCGTCTTTACCGTTTTTTACTTGGATAATGTTCGTATGACATTTTTCGAGTATTTTCAAAAAACATATTCAATTTTATATGTTTGTGTGTAGGTATAATGTATGTAAGAGGTGTAGATGAATTGATTTTATGTATTTAATATGCTGTCACTGGAAAGTAGATGTTTGAAAGTCATGTTAAGTTAATGGTGTTGCCGATGGGGTTTGTTTGGCATGACAGTTCTATTATAGCATTATTTTTCTATAGGGTTTGGTTTTTTTCTTCTTATCCCTCAGTTTTTTTTATTGTTTAGCAGCTTTCCATCTGGATTTGTTGCAAACCATTATTTCATTGCTGTATACTGTCAGCTCCTGTGTTTCTGGCGACTTGCTTAAGTATTGTAGTCGAGGTCTTCCCACGGACTTTTTCCCGAATATTTCTCCTTCAAGAATGTTTACTACAAACTCCTTATGCGTAGTTGTTTGCCCTATCCATGAGTGGTGTCTATTTTTTAAAATTTTTAAAAGTAATCTTTCTTCTTTCGCCCTTTGAAAAACTTCATCATTCATTATTCTGTTTGTCTGTTTTATTTTTAACATTCTTCTCCATCACCATGTTTCAATGCATTTATGATCCTCTCTTCATTTTTTCCTAGGTTCCATGTTTCTGATCCATAAAGAGCAACACTCCAAATACAGCTTTTTATAAGTTTCTTTTACAATTCCACACTAAGGTTATTTGAACATAGTTGTTGCTTTTTATTATTAAACATAACTTTAACTTCTTTAATTCATTGTATTATATATTTTTTATTTTTCCCATCCTCTGTAATTATACTACCTTGGTACTTAAATTTTGGTACTTGCCCTAGGGCGTTGTCATCCATGTTATTATTAATATTTTTAATATCTTTAGAGCAAACCATAACGTCTATCTTTTTCCTGTTAATTTTCATTTTGTAGTTACTTTTTAAAATATCGTCTAAGCTTTCTAATGCTCTTTTTAAATTTATTTCATCTTGCACTATAATTGCTATATAATCTGCAAACCTTAGCATCTGAATTCTCACTCCATTCACTTTAATTCCAGTGCAATATTCTTTGCATTCATTTATAGCTTGTTTTATGTATATATTAAATAACAACGGCGATAAGCTTCAGCCTTGCCTCACTCCTTTTCTAATTGCAGCTTCTTTTTTACTTTCTTTTATTTTTATAGATGTCATTTGATGTTTGTATAATTCTCTAATAATTCTTCTATCTCTGTAGTCTGTTTTTATCCCCTTTAGTATCTTCATCATTATGTTCCAATTTACGTTGTCAGAAGCTTTCAGTAAGTCTACAAAGGCAATATATACCTTTTTGTTTACTGCAGAACTTTTCTCTACAATGTTTCGCAAACACAGAATAGCATCTCTTGTGCCTTTATTCTTTCGAAAGCCAAATTGGTCTTCTGCTAGGGTTTCATCAATCTTTTTCTCTATTCACCCCAAAATTATTTTTGTCAAAATGTATGTTTCAAGATACTTAAGGTTCGGTATTCTTCACACTTTGTCAATTTACTTTTCTTTGGTAACATTACCATTATTCTTTTCTTGAAATCATCAGGAATTTTTCTGTTATACATATGTTATTAATAAGACAGTATAAAGTATGTTTAGTCTCTTCATCAAGTGCTTGCGTAAATCTGCTGGTATGTTATCTAGTCCGTATGCTTTGTTTAATTTCAATTCATTTAATGCTTTTTCAAATTCTGCCTTTGTTTTGTTGGACCCAGTTCTTCGGGGGTAATCTCCTCTTCTCTTTCCAATTCTTCAAGTTCTTCTGAATCATTGTATAACTCTTCAATGTATAGTTGCCATCTGTCTGCTATTTCTTCATCTTCTATAAGAGTTTTTCCTTCTTTTGATTCAATAATAGTATGTTTTATCTTGGGTTTTCCAAAAAAACTTTCTAATAAGGTTGTATGACTTTTCAATATTTCCTCGATTAAGCTGGTTTTCAATTTCTTCACAGTATTGTCCAAGCCACTCTTCTTTGTCTTTCTTAGCTTGTCTATTTATAAAATTTGTAAGTTGGTTATATTCACTTTTGTTTCTATCATGTTTGTGTTTTCTTCTTTGTTCTATTAGGGTTATGATTTTTTCACTTATCCACAGTTTTCTAGGTTGTTGCTTTAATTTCCCTAATGTCTCTTTTGCAGCTGTTGTTATTGCATGTTTTAAGTTGTCCCATTGTTGATTTCTATCTGTTGTCTCTGTCGCTTTATAGTTAAAATTTTGCTTTATCCTATTTTTATAGTTTTCTATTTCCTCTTTTTCCTTTAGTTTACCAACTGCCCATTTTGGGTTATTATGCACAGGTTTGTATATCTTCTTGTAGGTATTTAATTTGGCATGGGTAGAACATGACTTCCTTAGTTGTTTGAAAGTGTATTTGTGTTTTAGTGATGGTTATGCTGGCAGTGATATCTTTCTTAGATTCAAATATTGGTCCTCTCTCTTTCTTTAACTTAGTGCAATGAATAAACACTTCAATTGTTCTTCTTTTATACTGAGTGTTGACTTCTGAAGCTTGTTATTGTAATAATTTGGGTGATTCTTCAAGTTTTCAGCTATGTGCTTAGTGTATAACCAAAATCATTTCAAGTTTTACAACAGTGAGTATGCCAGCACTTGAGAGAATTTGTGCCAAGGTTTACTTGGCACGTGTTTTACCTGGTTGCAATGGTATACCAATTCTTTTATGAGTTCTTCCTCCTAAAGCAACAAGGTTAATGGGATAACATTTACATATTGCAAGAACGAGGAGCTAGGAAGCATTAAGTAATGGAGATCTTACATTGAGTAGTGGGGAACTTCATTATCTCTGCTCCTTGCCTTATATTGTTTGTGCGATTACTTAAAAAATGATCAGATATGTAGGATGTATAACATGCATGGAGAAACTGATGTCTTTAACACTGTTTTGTTGGTCAGAAAATCACTGGGAGAATCCATGGAAATTTCATTATAGATGGAAGGATATAATTAACCCTTTAAGGACAAAATGTAATCCATATTATTTAAATACCCGGTTTGTACTTGCCATTTCATCTGTCTTTGAGTGCTGTATATGGCAAAATTCACAGTTTGTTCTGTGATACATACAAAACAAATATGCTGTAGGCAGAATGTAGAATTTTGGAATGTTAAAACTGCTGGTACAAAGGTTGAAGTGGCAGTTTGTATGTGAATATTATAATGAGTTTAGGTTCTATAAAAGCAGGAATTCCAACCTGGCTCAGTAATTACCAACTTTTCAAGATGTACTAGTTACTGCAGTGATGCTTTACAGAAAGGACTTATTTCAAATAAACTTTATTTAAACTTTAAACAGCTTGCACTTACATAGCCAATTGCACGTACAAAAAACACCCATAGAAATGGATTATGCAGGTGGACTGCCGTATCTGTGGATTCAGTATCTGCAGTTTCATTTATCCACGGTTGGCTGCGGCCCGGAAAAAAATTTGGAAAATTAAAGAAATAAACGGTTCATAAGTTTAAAAACACGCGTCAAGCAAGAATGGGCCTTAACATGGTGAAATCCAGCAGCCCAAATGTGCCCAGTACTTGACTCATCTTTCTTTGTCCCTGTACCCACACTTCCCCACAAACTTGCCACCATTTTGCTTCTAGCGTTCTCACTGTTCGAATTAGTTGCCGCGTTATCGCAGTGTTTATATTGTGGCAGAAAACATAAAGAAGAATGGAGAAGATGGTGAATACCCATAATAGGCTAAAATATTTTTTAACAAATAAAATTTTCATATTACAGATCGTGTACAGGTATGTACGTATGATTTTTGTTGTAAAATGTGTAACAGTAACACATTTTCTCATTGCTTGTGCAGCGCTTTAATGGAAAAACATGAGCTTTATTGTTCTGTCATCCCTTGAAACTGTACATGATACTGTACAGGTACTGTATTTTTTCATTGCTCAATCGTCTCTTGAGGATTAGGCTAAAATGTCAGAATCCCTTACTTTCGTACATACAAGAGAGAGAGAAATTACACTGTACATGTACAATGTAGTGTGCAGTACACTTTCTTATTACTGTATTTAGTGTTGATAGTGTCTTACTGTGCATGATTTATCAATTAAACTTTACCGCATTTATGCATGTTAAACGAATATCACGTTATATGACATATAGCGTTCAGTATTATCTGCAGTTTTCCTAACTGTGGATAATACTTGGAACGTATTACCCATGGATACAGCGGTCCACCTGTATATATTTTTAACCAACAATGAAGTTTACTGCATTTTAATAACCTGCTGCATACTCTCTGTTTTCTCCTCCACAAAATGCCATTTATTTCAACATTTTCTCTCTTTTTGTCCATATAGTACATTTTTCATAAGCCAGGTGCTGAAATCAAAGTACCAGCCCAGACGCTTAAGGGTTAAATCACTGAAGTGATAGATTCCCAGTTTATTGAAGATAGGTCTGGTTTGGAAGATTTTTTTATTTGACACTTTCTCTGTTTGTCCAGTTGAACATTTCTGTAAGTAACACAAGATACTGTTTGCACAAGCATGTAATTAACCTTTAAATGACCGGGTTGGTGTTTAAATTTTAGGTCATGTTTATGGAAAATGAACAACACTGTGTGGAAAATAAAACAGAGATTATGCAGCATGCCTTAAAATACAGTAGATTTCTTTGTTGCCTAAATACATAAAATTAGTTTATAGGTGTGATGTTATGTTTGTTGGCATATGTGACCATTGGTCATTTGTAAGTTAATTTCCTTTTATTTTTGTATGTAGAGTTTTGAAAATCATGGTAATTCCATTGAGTATGAGAACTGCTGTCTTTCGGGTTATTATGCAGTGAGTAGTGGTAATTCTGTACCAACATTTCGGAACAATATATTGTTCCCTTCTTCAAGGGTCAAGATTTTTTTTTATTCTTGATCTTTGAAGATGGGATTGGTAGATTGTCCCGAACTGTCAGTAAGAAGTTACCACTACTCATTGCTTAACCCAGAAGAGCGCAGTTCTCATCTGCTTCATTGTGGAAGCCTGAAATCACACATCCAGTGAGTATGGTTCAGGCATGGTAGTTTAGATTGAAATATTTAAGCCAATGAATGCTGCATGTCAGATGTAACTGACCTTACCAAGCATTAACCAGATGATGTATGCTGTAGAAAAAAACTGGTGTAGCATTCACTAAATTTAATTTTTGGGCATTTTTTTATATGTTTGTTGTGACCTTTTTGAGCAGTTTTGTTGAGGCTTTTGCATATTGAAATTGTATCCATATTTTCACTATGAATTATACTGTTTGGTTTAATTTGTTAAGGAGTAGCCTATTTAAAGTGCTGTGTATTAAAATGTAATGTATAGGTGACACTGATCTCCTGATGGATGTATCATGCAAAGCATTGCCTGGTTTAATTGAGAAATTCTTGTGGAGACCATGTTAAAAACATGTGTACAGAGTTTTGGTCATAAAATCTGAAGGGGAGAAACCAATTTGGAGATAATGGTGGGGGGGGGGGGCAGGATCTTAAGACGAGTTCTTAAGGATGTGGACTGGGTTTGTCTGAGGACTGTAATGGTGGGGTATTCATTATATGAGTGAATATTTTGGTTTCATAAATGGCCAGGAATATATTGACGTACTCACTGCAAGAAATGTTGGTATGTTCTTTGTATACATCATACAAAAATTGAGTTGATGTCATAAATGGTTTGAACTGAATCATTCACCTGAAAATGAAGTGTAGTTGTACTGGGTCTAAAAAGTCATTGCTTAACAGCAAATATGCCACTTCAAAGCAGGTTTTTGTCAGGTAGTGGTTCACTGTATACTTACCCCACTGTTATTTTGCAGCTGTCACCAGAGGGACAGCAACAACTAAAGGAGCAAGTGTTGCTTGCAGTACAAAAAGAAGAGTCAAACTCAGTACGCAGTAAAGTATGTGAAGTGGCAGCTGAGGTGGCCCGTAACCTATTGGATGAAGATGGAAATAACCAGTGGCCTGAATTCCTTCAGTTTCTTTTCCAGTGTGCAAATGCCCCAAACCCTGTTCTGAAGGAAAGTGCACTGCGCATGTTCACGTAAGTTATGTATGTATGCTGTATGGAAAGTACTAAGGTGCAGTTAACTTTGGGGGGGGGGGGGGAAAAGAATGAAAGTCATTTTTAAAAAACTTTTTTTTTTGAAGGTGGGCAATCATTAAAAACCCAT